>Ga0302250_1000035_pt1 | contig 257064 bp, 232 predicted proteins | sample AAG_RA_Asp_MG_FD_193536 | JGI IMG/M metagenome (GOLD analysis project Ga0302250, IMG submission 193536) | Enriched activated sludge microbial communities from anaerobic digester in WTTP, New Holstein, Wisconsin, United States - AAG_RA_Asp | ecosystem: Engineered > Bioreactor > Anaerobic >... | reverse complement strand
CCGGCGCGAATGACAGCAGTTCGGTGGGCGATTTGAGCTTGATCGGTATTACCAATACCGATACAACGAATAACAACACGATAGGTTTTGGTTTCAATCAGGCAAATGCGAGCGGCACGATACAAACCGTTGCCGGGATTGATTTGGTAGGCGTGAGCCATACCGATGGAGCGCAAAGCGGCGCGTTGGCGTTTGCGACAAGAAACGCGGGAAGCTGGGGCGAGCGGTTGCGCATCGATCCTTCCGGCAACGTCGGCGTCGGGACAGATAGTCCTTCCTATGTTTTAGACGTTCAACACGCCTCAAGCAAGGTAAATTCCAAGAATGGGTATCTTACAAACGGCGCGGATTATGCGGAGTATTTTGAGAATGAGGAGATAATTCCGCAGGGGGCGCTTGTGGGGATGAATATGGTTACCGGTAAAGTCCATAAATACGCGGCAGGGGATGAGTTTATAGGGATTGTTTCCAGCGGCGGCGGCTTTGTGGGGAACGGGAACAAGGACATTGAGAAAGACAGTAATTATACGCTTGTCGGCCTGCTTGGGCAGTTGGATTTTGTTAAAGAAGAGACGATAATAGAAAACAGAATAGTTTATACCAAAGATAGAAAGAGAATAGGGATATTGTTGAGCAGCGGTAAAGTTCTGCTAAGATGAGATACATTAGCCGCCTTAAAAGTCTTAAGGATAGAAGTCATAAAAGGATTTTGTATCCTGAAGATTAAGTTTCTCCACTGCCGCGCCCAAAATAATCTTGATTTATATATCGCGAATGGTATACTGATTAAAATTAACCGCCAGCGCGTTCTAAGAATCGCGCAGGTGTGTTCCGGTAGAGCAAACAGGAGGAGAGATATGCCCGGTAAATCCAGGTACCCTTGGCTTGTCGCTATTTTAGTCAGTGTAGTATTTCTCGCTGTCGTTTACGGAGCGTCGCAGCTTATTAAGAAAGAGAAAGAGAGGAATGTCGCTCTGCAGGAAGAGCTTAACGACGTAAAGGCGAAGCAGAAGATCAGCGAATTGAAACTCGAAGAATCGAAGGCCAAGATATCCGAGCTGGAGACCGGCATTCAGAATGCCCAGATACAGATAGATTCTTTGTCTTCGCTCCTGGAACAGGAGAAAAAAGCCAGGGCCGAAGCTCTGACGCAGATAGACGAACTCAAGGCCAGCCTGGATGAGCAGAAGCAGTTGCGCGAACGGATCGAAGAGGGTATGAAGAAGGCGCAGTCCGAAGTAGAGAAACTCCAGGCGCAGGTGAAGGAGTTCGATTCCAGAAAAAATGAGCTGGAGACCAGGATAAGCGAACTTGAGACTAAAAGTAAAGGCGTGGAATTGGGCACGATAGTGGTCGGTTCGGATAAAAAGCAGGCCGCGACGGCTCCCGCCAAGTCCGCGCCCGCGGCGAAGAAAGAAGCGGGGAAGCAAAATGTTCAGCCGCCGGCAGTCCAGCCGGGACAGTCTCCCGCCGCACCTGAACAGCCTGCTGCTTCCACGGCCCTGGAGGGAAGGTTGCTGGTGGTAAATAAGGACTATAATTTCGTTGTGATAAATCTCGGTTCCAAGGACGGGATCTCCGTGGGCCAGATGTTTACCGTCTATAGCGGCGATAAAGAGACAGGGGAGATTAAAGTGGAAAAAGTGCACGATTCCATGGCCGCCGCCGGGTTTGTCAATCCCGCTATGAAGGATAAAGTCAGAGAAGGCGATAAGATCATTCCCAAGAATAAATGAGACCCTGCCTGGTAAAACCTGTCTCCGGTATGGGGGGCAGAATAACCCTGCCCGGGGATAAATCCATAGCCCACAGGGCCGTCATATTGTCCGCTTTATCTTCCGGCAAGACAACAATAGACAATATACCATTCAACAATGATCTGTCGGCCACCGTGGCGGTTTTTCGTTCTCTCGGCGTGGATATTAAGTATCCGTCCGGCAAAGGCAAAGGTGTTTCCGTCACCGTGAAGGGCGCGGGCGCCCGAGGACTTCAGAAGCCTGTGCGGCGGTTAAACGCCGGTGAATCAGGGACTACGATGAGACTCCTTGCCGGTCTCCTCTGCGCCCAGGATTTCTCTTCCCGTTTGGCCGCCGGCAGGCAATTGTCGAGCAGGCCTATGTCGCGGGTTACCATCCCTTTGCGTCTGATGGGAGCTGTTATCTCCGGAAGAAAAGACCCGGACGGCGAGGAGTATCCGCCGCTTTCCGTTCGGCCCGGTCATCTTCATGGTATAACTTACCGTATGCCGGTTGCTTCCGCGCAGGTCAAGTCGGCGTTATTACTGGCCGGGTTGTATTGCCGTGAAACGACGAAGATTATAGAGCCGGTGATGACCAGGGATCATAGCGAACGTATGCTTAAGATTTTCGGAGCGGATATTTCTACCGTCAAACGTCCCGGCCGTTATGAGGTAAGGTTACGCGGCGGCAGGTTCCCGACCAGCCCCGGCAGGTTTGCGGTCCCGGGGGATATTTCTTCGGCGGCTTTTTTCCTGACCCTGGCGGTGCTCTGTCCGGGCGGCAGAATCATCGCGGAGAAAGTCTCTCTTAATCCAAGCCGCAACGGGGCGCTCGGTGTTCTTAAAAGGATGGGGGCGCGTATCAGCGTTCGGACAAGCAGGGACGGGTTTTCCCGGTATGAGCCTTACGGCGATATAGAAGCGCGCCATTCCATTTTACGCGGGACGGTGGTGCGGGCGGAAGAGATTCCTTCTTTGATAGATGAACTTCCGATATTGATGGTTGCCGCCGCCACGGCAAAAGGGGTAACCGTTTTCAGGAAAGTCGGCGAGTTGAGGTATAAAGAGACCGACCGCATCCATTCCATATGCACGAATCTGCGTCTTATGGGAGGGCGTTGTGAGGTTAGAGAACGGAGCGGCCGCATCGATATCGCGGTCGAAGGGGTTAAATGTCTTTCCGGCCGTAAATTGAGAAGTTACGGAGACCACCGCACGGCAATGAGCCTTTATGTGGCGGCCTGCTGCGCGCGCGGGGAAAGCCTTATCGACGATATTTCCTGCGCGGACAAATCGCTGCCTGGTTTTCCGGAATACATGCGGGTCGTTTCTTTCGCTTGACGGAAGCCGGGCGCCGCCGCGAATCCCTTTCTTTGTGATTGACAGGGGGTTAAAACTCTGATAAAATCCACAACATCGGAGAAAATATCATGAATAAATTTCAGGATCTCGCTCAGAAGATGTTCAGTTATCTCTGGGATTCCTTTTCGTCCAACGATATGGGGATCGACCTGGGGACGGCGAGCACTTTGGTCTATGTTAAAGGCCAGGGGATCGTCATGCGCGAGCCGTCGGTGGTGGCCGTGGAACGCGGCACTTCCAATGTCTTGGCTGTGGGTAGCGAGGCTAAACGCATGCTCGGCAGGACGCCTGGAAACATCGTGGCCATCCGTCCGATGAAACACGGCGTAATAGCCGATTTCGAGATAACCGAAGCCATGCTCCGGTATTTTATCAAGAAAGTTAACAAGCGGCTGCGCCGGCCCCGAATCGTGATAGCCATCCCTTCCGGTATTACCGAGGTGGAGAAACGCGCGGTAAAAGATTCTGCCGAGCGCGCCGGGGCGGGAGAAGTCTTTTTGATAGAAGAGCCGATAGCCGCGGCCATAGGCGTCGGCCTGCCCATTCAAGAGCCCATCGGCAATATGATCATAGATATAGGCGGAGGCACCACGGAGATCGCCGTTATTTCGCTGGCGGGTATCGTTTTCTCGCGTTCCATACGCATCGGGGGGGACGAGATGGATGAGGCGATAATCGAAAATCTTAAAAAATCATATAACTTGATGATAGGAGAACGGACCTCTGAGGATATCAAGATCAAGATAGGCTCGGTATATCCTCTTGAGGAAGAGATGACTATGGAGGTTAAAGGCCGTGATCTCGTGGCGGGTCTGCCAAAGACCGTTACCATCACGTCCGAGGAGGTCCGGGAGGCCTTGCTGGAGCCTATTCGTTCGATAGTGGAGACCACCAAAATAACTCTGGAAAGGACCCCTCCCGAACTTGCTTCCGATCTTATAGAACACGGCATCGTTATCGCCGGAGGCGGGTCGCTGTTGAGAGGCATCGATAAGCTTCTTTCCGAGGAGACCGGGCTTCCGGTATTGATCGCGGAGGACCCTTTGACCGCCGTGGTCAGCGGCACCGGCAAGGTATTGAACGAGATCAAGTACCTCAAGAAGGTCACCGTTCCCATAAAGTCGGACCTGCACAACCAATAAAAGGTCGTGTTCAGAATCGGGAAACACAGGTTAATTCTCGCCGTTTGTTTTATATCCGCCGTATCAGTGTCGTTCTGCTTACGTCCGCTGTTCAGCAATCTTTTGCTTTCCGGTATCAGCCCTTTCACTGCCGTATTCGAAGCCGTAGGCGGGGAGTTCGGCGCTTTTATCTTTTTTCATCGTAACGCCGCCGGCCTGAAGAAAATCAAAGCGGAGAACGACGTCTTGCGGGCTAAACTTAATACTGCCGGAGAGATAGCTCTTGAAAATAAACGCCTGCGCGACCTGCTGGATATCAAGAATAAGAGCGAGTGGAATACCGTGGCCGCGGCGGTGACCGGAAGAAGGCCGGATAACTGGTCTTCAATTGTGCTGATAAACAAAGGTTCGTCTTCCGGGATAAGGCCGGGTTGTATAGTAGTGAATCGTCTGGGGCTTGTCGGCAGGGTCGCGGAAACGTCCGCCGCGTTCTCCAAGGTGATACTGGCCAATGACCATAACTTCAGCATCTCGGCTTTTGTGCAGCGCAGCCGCCAGGAAGGGCTGGTAACAGGGACATTGGGAAGCAATCTCTTGATGAAATACCTGCCGCCTACCGCGGATATTCGGGAGAACGATGTGATAGTTTCATCAGGTTTGACCGAGTTGTCTCCGAAAGGGCTGCTAATCGGGACGGTCGTCAAGACCGGCACGGAGTTCTCCGGTCTGGGTAAATACGCGCTCATCTCTCCTGCCGCCGACCTGGAAGGCATAGAAGAAGTCCTGGTGATAAAGCAATGAACCGCGCGGCTAAAGCGGCGTATTTCGGAGTGATCCTGTTATGCGCGGTCCTTCAGGCGGGAGCGGCCGGGGGGTTAAAATTGTTCGGCGTCAAGCCGGACCTGCTTTTTATGACCGCTTTGATGAGCGCCGTTCTTTTCCGCCGCGGCTGGGTGCCGGCGTACTCGGTCTTCGCCGGAGTGGTCAAGGATTACCTCAGCATCCCTTACTGCGGCCTGTCTTACGCTTTCATCTTTCCTTTATGGGCGCTGGTTGCCCAGGCGGTATCAAGACGGATTTCATTGGATAAATGGTGGCTGCGTTTCTTGCTGGTTTTCTGCGTGGTCGGGCTGAATGATCTTGCCGTCAGGTTATGGGGCGCGCTGTCCGGCTGCGCTTCGGTGAGATTGTATATTTTCATAAAGATATCTTTCCTGGAGTCGTTGCTCACGGCGTTGTGCGCGGCGGTGTTTTTCGACAGATACCCCGCGGATAAACTGAAGGAGCTCATGCGCGGGATAGTGAAGCGGTCATCTTTATTGAAGGGAACCGCGGCCGAGGTAGAAGCGGCCGGTAAAGAAAAAAAATAATTCCGGGGTAAAAATGTCGGGCGTAAAACGTTTCACTTTCCTCAGGGGCGTATTCTTTTGCGGGTTCGCCGCGCTTTTATTCTTCCTTGCCGGAATGCAGCTTTTTAGGGGGAGTAGATTCATCGAGCTTAGCAGGAAGAATTGCATAAAGCTTATCCCGCAGCCGGGGGCGCGCGGTTCCATCCTGGACCGTAACGGGACGGTGCTCGCCGGTAACGTCCTTTCCTACGATGTAATGGTCCTGCCGCAGAAGAACACGCAGTTGGAGAATGTGCTGCGTAGAATATCTCCGGTTTTGCATATTCCCGTGAAAGAACTGCGTTCCAGTTTCAATAAAGGAGTTGTCGCGCCTTTTATCCCGGTCGCGGTTTGCCGCGACATAACTCTCCAGCAGGCTATCGCCGTGGAAGAGCTTAAGACCGAGATGCCCGGAGTGATGGTACAGGCGCGCCCTGTCCGTTCTTATCCCGGAGGCAAACTGGCGGCCCATGTTCTCGGGTATCTTAACAATATAGATTATTGGCGTCTTTCCAAGCTGGAGGAATACGGATATACGGAAAGAGATACCGTGGGTTATTCCGGTCTGGAGGAGAAATACGATTATTACCTGCGGCCTTCGGACGGCGGCGTTTCCGTTGAGGTGGACCACCGAGGCAGGGTGGTAAGGGTGCTCGGTTTCAAGGCGCCCGAGAACGGAAGGGACATACAAGTGACGCTGGACGCCGGCGTCCAGCGTATAGTGGAAGAGGCGCTTGCGGGGAGAAAAGGGGCCGTCGTGGTCCTTGATCCGCAAAGCGGAGAAATACTTGCTATGGCCAGCAGCCCCGCTTTCGCCCCGGAGTCTTTTATAGCGGAGGACAAAGAAGCCCTGCGTTCTTTAATGCAGGACAAGGACGGAGTTTTCGTCAATAGATCCATAAGCGGGATTTACGCTCCCGGTTCAGTATTCAAACCGGTCACCGCGGCCGCCGCCCTGGAGACCGGGAAGGCGGATTATTCCACTATCATCGAATGCGGGGGAAGCCTGAAACTGGGGAAGGAGGAGTTCAATTGTTCGTCCGTGCACGGGCCGCAGGACTTGAAACACGCCATAGAGCATTCCTGCAACATATATTTCTATAATATTGGCATTCTTGTCGGCGGTCAGACTATGCATGATTACGCTCTCAAGTTCGGTTACGGCAGGCCGTGCGGGGTGGAACTTCCTTATGAAGCGGCCGGGCTGGTCCCTGATCCGCTCTGGAAGAGGATATACAAGCTCAAGAGATGGTTCGAGGGGGACAGCGTTAATTTTTCCATAGGCCAGGGCGATTTGCTGGTTACTCCTCTTCAGGTGGCGCGTATGATGGCGGTCTTTGCCAACGGAGGAGAATTGGTTAATCCTTATATAGTCAAGAATATAGGAGGTGTCGATCCGCGTTCCGGGCGGCATAGGAGGCCGGCGCGCGCGCCGCTCTCTCCCGGGCACCTGGCGTATCTAAGAGAATCTTTGCGCATGGTGGTAGAAGAGAACGGCGGGACCGCGCATGTGTTGTCGTCGCTGCCGGTTTCAGTCGCCGGAAAGACCGGGACCGCGCAGGCCCCGGGCGGCAGGTGCCACGCCTGGTTCTGCGGGTTCTTCCCTTACGACAGTCCGCGTTACGTTATATGCTCCTTTCTCGAGAACGGCGGTTCCGGCTATCAGGCAACGCTGATGAGCAAAGAAATAATCTCCGGGATGGCGGGGAAGGGGATGATCTAAAAAGATGAACCGTTCGGCCCGCCTCTTATTGTCCGTTTCTCTGCTGATCGCGCTGATGGGCATCGTTTCCATATACAGCGGCACGTTCCAGAAACAATCCGGCGTTTTCGAGTGGATATACCTGCGCCAGGCGCTCTGGGTCGCTATCGGGAGCGCCGCCTTTTTCTTATTCTCCAGGATGAATTATCGTCTGCTTTGGGACGCCACGTATTTTCTTTACGCCGGCATGATTTTTCTGCTTTTGCTGGTTTTTACGATGGGGATGATCAAACTGGGTGCGCAGCGCTGGCTGCGGCTCGGCCTGTTGAGTTTTCAGCCTTCGGAAGCGGCGAAACTGGTAATGACCGTGTTCCTCGCGAAATATTTCAGCGATAAGTCGGCGGACAGCATTTCCCCGGCGGCCCAGCGGTTCGGTCCGGTGCGCGCCCTGCTGATCCCGTTGGCATTCGTGATGCTCCCGGCCGCGTTGATAATCGAACAGCCGGACTTGGGAAGCGGGATGCTTGTGCTGCTTCTGTTTATGAGCATGCTGTATCTTTCCGAAATAAAACTGCGTTATCCGCTGGCGCTGAGCGCGGTGTTCCTGGCGATACTGCCCATAGGCTGGCATTTCCTGCACGGATACCAGAAGGACAGGATCATGGTGTTCCTTAATCCCAATATAGATCCTCTCGGCGCCGGATATACGATCATTCAATCAAAGATAGCCGTGGGATCGGGCGGCCTCGCGGGCAAAGGCTGGCTTTCCGGGACGCAAAGCCAACTGCATTTTCTGCCGGAGTCGCACACTGATTTCATCTTCGCAACCTTCGCGGAGGAATGGGGATTCGCGGGATGTTTTTTGCTTTTGTTCCTCTATTATTTGATCATCAGGGAAGGGTTGCGCATAGCTTCGCGGACGGGCGACTCCTTCGGCAGGCTGCTGGCCGCGGGCATTTCTTTGATGCTTTTCATACAGGTCATGGTGAATATCGCGATGAATATGGGTCTGGCCCCGGTAGTGGGCGTGCCTCTGCCGTTGATGAGCTACGGCGGGACCTCGGTGCTGGTAACCTTTATTTCCCTCGGGATACTCGCCGCCATAAGCAGGGATAGGAAGGCTTATTAGTATTCCGGGGACACAATACTTAATTCAAGCCGAATATAGAGAAAAAATAAAACAAACAGAGATTTACCGCTTCGCGTCTTTTAGTATATACGCGCGGCTCAATATTCGATACTCGAATAACTGGAGACTTCGGCAATGATTGACGATAATCTGCTCGGCATTATGAAGCCGGCGAGGTACATCGGCGGAGAATGGAACTCAACGGTGAAGGATTTCGAGGCGGCAGAAGTCAGGTTCGCGCTCGGTTTCCCCGATCTTTATGAAGTGGGGATGAGCAATCTCGGGATAAGGATACTTTACGGAGCGTTGAACGCGATGGAGGGGGTGGTATGCGAGCGTTTTTTTGCCCCCGCAGCGGATATGGAGAAGCTTATACGTTCCGGAGAACGGAGTATGCGGTCGCTGGAGAACGGCAGGGAACTGGCTTCGTTCGATATGGTGGGTTTTTCCCTGGGATATGAATTGAATTATCCGGATGTCCTGAATATCCTGGACCTTTCCGGCATACCGTTGAAGGCGGCGGATCGGGGAATCGGCGCGCCGCTGGTAATCGGCGGCGGGCCTTGCGCCGTAAATCCGGAGCCGATGGCGGATTTCTTCGACCTTTTCATAATAGGCGAAGCGGAAGAGGCATTACCTGAATTGGTCTCGCTTTACCGCGAGCACAGCCGCGATTATAAAGAGGGCCGCATAGCGCGCGCGGCCCTGCTGGAAAAACTGGCTTCGATAGAAGGCGTCTATGTCCCTTCGCTTTACGACGTCGCATATTCCGCCGAAGGGCGCATCATTTCCTTTTCTCCCAAGACGCCGGTCGCTCCGGCGAGAATAAAAAAGCGTTTCGTCGGGGATCTCGATTCTTCTTTTTTCCCCCGTGATTGGGTGGTGCCGTATATCCAGATCGTGCACGACAGGATCACCCTGGAGATAATGCGCGGCTGTCCCAATCGCTGCCGATTCTGCCAGGCCAGGCAGCAGTATTACCCGCTGCGTTTCCGCAGCGCAGGCAAAGTGAAAGAACTGGCGGCCGAGCTTTACAAGAACACGGGGTACCACGAAATATCTTTCTCCGGGTTGTCTATAAGCGATTATCCCGGGATCGAAGGGCTGGCGTCTTCTTTAATGGCGGAATTCAAGGATAAATGCGTCGGCATTTCCCTTCCGTCCATCAAGCCCAAAAATTTCCTCGGCGAGCTCTCAAAGTTGATCGCCGCTATACGCAAGACCGGGCTCACTTTCGCTCCGGAGGCCGGGACTCGGCGTATGAGAGAAATCATCGGCAAGGATTTCGATGAAGATATCTTCCGGGAGGCTGTCCTGAAAGCGTACGCCGCCGGTTACCAGCACGTAAAATTATATTTTCTTATCGGTCTTCCCCGCGAATCTTCGAATGACCTGGAAGGGATAAAAGAGCTCTCCGTAGCAGTCTCGGAACTCCGCCGGAAGATTTCCGGCAGGCCGGCCGAGGTGCATTTGAGCGTCAACACCCTGATCCCCAAGCCGCACACGCCGCTGCAATGGTTTCCCATGGCGTCTCTGGATTCGATGCTGGAGAAGCAGGCTCACATCAGGCGCGCGTTGGGGGGTAACCGCAGGGTGAAAGCGGTTTTCCATAGCCCGAAGTTGAGTCTGCTCGAAGGGGTCATTTCGCGCGGAGACCGCAGGCTCGGGAGGGTGATCGAGACGGTCTTCCGTTCAGGAGTCCGGTTCGACAACTGGAATGAGGAGGCATCCTGGGAGAAATGGACGGCCGCGTTCGCCGGCGCATCGCTTGAGGCGGATTTCTATCTTGGCGGAAAGTCCACGGAAGATATACTCCCCTGGGATTTTATAGAAATCGGCGTCTCTAAAGAATCCCTCGCGCAAGAATTCAACAAAGTTGTTGCTATGGGAGGGGATGAATAGTATAATTCGTTATGAAACTCCGCGGGTTGATTCGCGATTATACTCGGGATTAGTTCCCGCAGTTTCGGAGCGCAATTCCGGACCGCGGATCCGGCGGTTTCTTTGAGGCGTGGACGTTCCCGGGCGCACGGGTATAGATACCCGGCGATCGGCCGACAGCGCGCAGTCCGCAGACGGTGTTTCCTGCGCTCCTGTTTCCGATCGTTCCGTTCTATTCTCCGAGAAAAAGGAGGGGTTAATGCTGTCAGGGCGGAAAAAAAGAGATTTATCTCTATTGTCGCGCGGTCTGAAATACAGGCTTAAGATTTCATTTTATCTGATCTTCCTTCTGCCGTTCCTTATCTCCGTTTATCTTCTTTCCAACTACGTTTTTCCCCGCGCCGGCCTTCCCGGAGAGTTGTTTTTGTCGTTGTCGATAAGCATGATCATCGCCATTATAGGTTTCTTTTTGATAAAAGAAGTGTTCGACCGCGTCCTCACGATCGCGCTGGAAGCCAGACTTATAGCCGCCGGCGATATCAGCCGCAAGGTGGAGATTGAGCGCAGCGACGAGGTCGGAGATCTCGGCGAAGCCCTTAACCAGTTGACGCAGCGTATCCGCAGCAATATGGACGAGTTGAAAAGTTACGGGCGCAAAACCACCCAGATAAACATGGAGATACAAAAAAGAGTGCTGGCGCTTTCCAGCCTGCTGCAGATCAGTTCTCTGGTTTCGGAGGGGGCGGAACTTAAAGATATCCTGGATATGGCCGTGGATAAAGCCGGCTTGCTGGCGGAATCCGAGGCCGCTTACCTTTTCCTGAAAGACAAAGAGAGCGACTCTTTTCTGATTAAATTCGCAGTGGGGTATGGAGGGGATAATCTGCTGGGGATGAAAATAAATGCTTCCGATGCGGTTTTCGGTTCTCTGCTCACGAGAGGCGATATCTTCGTGGCCGATGCCGACCATAAAAAAGCCGCCGATTCGTTCTCGCAGCGTTTCCGGTTCCGCAATACGCTCGCGGTCGCAGTGCCTTTGCGCAATGAGATCACTGCGGTGCTGGGGATCGTCAATTCGAAGGAGGATTTCACTTACGAGGACGATGATGCCGAACTGTTGGATATATTCGGACGCCAGATATCCATAGCTATCGAGAACGACTTTCTGCTGCACAAGGCGGAAAAGCTTGAGATAAGGGACGCGTTGACCGGGCTGTTCAACGAGAATTACATAAACGGCAGGCTGGATGAAGAGATAAAGAGGGCGATATTATGCCAGCGCCCTTGTTCTTTCGCGGTGTTCGATATAGACGATTTTGCCAGGTTCAGGCGCGAGTTCGGGGCCATAAGCGCAGAGATCTCTCTGAAGAAAGTGGCGGGAGTCATACACGACGTTATCTCGGAGATAGACAGGTCCGGGAGGACGGCGGACAACGAGTTCTCCGTGATCATGCCGGAGAAGAACAAGCGCCAGTCAAAGGAGATCGCCGACGTTATCCGCGGGAAGGTCGAGGAGATGTTTTCAGCGGAACCGGAGCCGGGCAGGCGATTGACCATAAGCGCGGGCGTCAGCGAGAACCCGCTGGACGGCATCACGGGGCGGGAGTTGATAGAAAGGGCCCGCAGTTCGGTCAACCTGGCAAAAGCCCAGGGAAAGAACAAAGTCGTTTGAAGAGGTTTAGCATTCCGTTACCGCCCGCAGGCTGAGCCGCAGGCAATCAGGGGGCAGGATCAAAGATATGACCGTAAGAAGAATAATCACGAAACAGCTCGGCGAGCTTCTTCTGGAGAGGGGCGTGATCAGCAAGCCGGACCTTGAGAAGGCTTTGAACATACAAAAAGAGCGCGGCGAGAACCTGATAGGCGAGATACTTGTGGAGATGGGTGTGGCTAAAGAGGAGGATATCGCCCAGGCCATTACCGCTCAATACGGTTTTCCTTTCCTTCCCCTGACCAATTATGAAATAGCCCGGGAGATAATAAAACTCGTACCGGACCGCGTAGCCAAACAATACATGATCATACCGGTCGATAAGATCGGCGACAATCTTACCGTTGCCATGTCCAACCCGCTCAACATCCAGGCGATAGAGGACGTGGAGATGCTGACGGCCTGCCATGTCCAGACTTTTGTCTCGACCTCTTCCGATATAAAGAACGCCATAGAGAAATATTACAGTCAATAAGACCGTGAACGGTGATATGATCTCACTCAAAGAACGGCTTAAAAGCATACTTATACAAAATAAGCTGCTTACCTCCGAACAACTGGAACAGGCCCTGGCCATGCAGAAGGAGAAGGGCGTGCGGTTGAGCGAAATTCTGGTATCCGCCGGGTTCGTCCAGGAGACCGCATTGATGTCGGCGGTGAGTTCCGGGATAGGGCTGCCGGTCATCGACCTGAAGAGGCTGAAGGTAAATAAGGAAGTGATCGGCCTCATCCCCAAGGAAGTAGGTAAGCATTATTTGATACTTCCGCTTTCCAAGATAGGAGACACGCTGACGCTGGCGATGGCTAATCCGCTGGATGTCCTGGCGATCGAGCACGTGGAGTCGTTAACCGGTTATAAGATAAACCCGGTCATCTCCTCCTCCCGAGACATCCTTCAGGCGCTGGAATTGAACCCTGAAGCCGGCTCCGAGGACGGCGAGATGGACAAACTGGTCCAGGAGATATCTTCCGGGCCGCTGGAATTCGTCAACGAAGAAAAAGGAATATCCCTTAGCGAGCAGGAACTGAGTCTGATCAGTAAACAGGCCCCGGTCATACGCGTAACGGACGCGATACTGATGGAAGCCGTGCGTCAGAGGGCTTCCGACGTTCTCGTGGAGCCGTTCGACAAAAAGCTTCGGGTGCGCCTGCGCGTGGACGGCATCCTGCAGGAGATAAGCGCTCCTCCTTCCGGGATGCACGCGCCCATAATTTCGCGTCTTAAGGTAATGTCCGAGCTTAACATAGCGGAGCATCGCCTACCTCAAGACGGCAGGTTCAGCAGGAAGATAGAGGGACGTGAGGTGGATTTTCGTATCTCCGTCATACCCACGAGTTTCGGGGAAAAAGCCGCTTTGCGCGTCCTGGATACTTCTCAAGCAACGCTCGATATAGACAAACTCGGTTTTTCGGAATACTGTGTTTCTTTGTTGAAAAAAGCCGCTTGCGTGCCGCACGGGATGATACTGGTCTGCGGCCCTACCGGCAGCGGCAAGACCACTACCTTGTATTCCATGCTGAAATTCGTCGGCAAACCGGACAGGAACCTTGTGACGGTGGAGGACCCCGTCGAATATCAACTTATCGGGGTCAACCAGGTAACGGTCCATCCGGAGATAGGGCTTACTTTCGCCTCCGCCCTGCGTTCTATCCTCAGGCAGGACCCGGACGTGATAATGATAGGGGAAATCAGGGATTTCGAGACAGTGGATATGTCCATTAAAAGCGCCCTCACCGGCCACCTCGTCCTTTCGACGCTTCATTCCACCACCGCGGCAGGGGCTATCGCCAGGCTGGTGAACATGGGAGTGGAACCGTATTTGATAAATTCTTCGCTTATTTGTACCGTCTCGCAGCGTCTGGTGCGCAGGATTTGTCCTCATTGCCGCGAGCAATATGTTATGAGCAGGGAGACCGCCGAAGGGCTTAAAATCAAGCCGGACGGGGAGCTCCGGTTTTTTCGCGGTAAGGGTTGTCAGGCCTGTTCCAAGACGGGATACAGCGGACGTATAAGCATAGCCGAAGTCCTGATGCTGACCCCCGGGATAAAGAACCTTATTTTTAACATGGCCCAGGAACACGTGATAAAGAAGCAAGCGGTGGAGGAGGGCATGCAGACTTTGAGGCAGCAGGGGATGAGACTGGCGGGGGAAGGAGTGACCACGGTGGAAGAAGTTTTCAGGGTAACTGCGGCCGACGAATAACGGCCGCCGGCCAAGGAGCCCGCGCGGGTGACCGGCGGGATAAACAGAATAAATGGTGTCCATAAAAGAAAATATAATCTCGATACTGGTCAACAGCAAGGCAGTGGAGGCGGAGGCGCTGCGTAAGGCGCTGGAAGCCCAACGCAGAAAACAGCTGCCGCTGCGAAGAGTGCTCTTGGACGAAAAACTCATTACCGAGGAAAAGCTGATAACCGTGTTGTCGGAGCATCTTTTTATCCCGCTCCTGCGGCTGAATAAATACAAATTCGACGCTAAACTGTTCGACCTGATACCGGAGCGGATCGCCAGGCAATACCGCATAATACCGCTTTCCCTGATCGGCGGCACCTTGACGGTCGCACTGTCGGATCCTTTGAATATAGTCGCCATCGACGACCTGAGCGCCGTGACCGGATACGGGCTGAACCTTGTGTTGAGCACGGAGGAGGATATATCGCGGGCCATCGAGGCGCAATACGGGCCCAAAGAGCAGGAAGCCGACATAAGTTCCATATTGAAGGAAGAAGGCGGGGCCGAAGAGGAGGAGGACGTTTCTTCCTCCGAGGATATGGATTTGAGTTCCGGTTTCAGGCAAAGCCAGAAACCGCCCATAGTTAAAGTAGTGGATTTTCTGCTCAGCCAGGCGATACGCAAGCGCGCTTCCGATATACATATAGAGCCCGAGCACGACTGTTTGAAGATACGCTACCGTATAGACGGGGCTCTGCAGGAGATATTCAAGATACCGCGGCTAAACCAGAACGCGGTTATCGCGCGTCTTAAAATAATCTCCAACCTTGACATTACCGAGAGCAGGGTCCCCCAGGACGGGCGTTTCAGGGTGCGTTTCGAGGGCCGGGAGATAGATTTCAGGGTCTCCTGCCTGCCGACTACTTACGGGCAGAAATTCGTATTGCGCATCCTGGACAAGACTTCGCTTTCGGTCGGCCTGGACAAACTGGGTTTCTCTCCCCAGCCGCTGGCGGTGTTCAAGGAGACCGCGAAGAAACCTTTCGGAATGGTGTTGGTCACCGGCCCGACCGGCTCAGGTAAGTCCACCACTTTGTATTCGATATTGAACCAGCTCAACACTCCGGACAGGAACATCGTTACCATCGAGGATCCGGTGGAGTACCAGGTATATGGTATCAGCCAGGTCCAGGTATCGCACGATATAGGGTTGGATTTTTCCGGCGGGCTGAGGGCTTTATTGCGTCAGAGTCCGGATATCATAATGATCGGAGAGATCAGGGATTCCGAGACGGCCGATATCGCCATCAAAGCTTCCCTGACCGGACAATTGGTGCTTTCCACTCTGCATACCAACGACGCCATTTCCACAATTACCAGGATAATAGACATGGGGGTGGAGCCGTTTCTGGCCGCCACAAGTATAGTCACGCTTTGCGCCCAGCGTTTGTGCCGGCGCATCTGCCCGCGCTGCAGAAAGCCGGTTGAGCCCGACCGCCGGATGCTGGAAAGCGCGGGTTTTTTCGATGGGTGCGGAGCGGACGCGGCGGAAAAAATTACGCTTTATTCCGCGCCGGGGTGCGAATATTGCAATAACAGCGGTTTTTATGGTAGAATTGCTATAGCCGAGGCGCTGATCATAGACGATACCATCAGGGAAATGATCATAAAGAAGTCCCCCGAGGACGCCATCAGGGAATATGCCTTCCGGGAGACCGGGATGCGCAGTCTCAGGCACGACGCGTTCCTGAAGGTCAGGGACGGTTTGACTACTCTCGAAGAAGCCCTTAGAGCCACGAAGGAGGAATAAGATGTCCGCTGTTCCGGCATTACTTCTCTTGACAGATGAAACCGAGATGGCCAGGTATCTTAAGGAAGAGCTTCTCATAGAGGGCGGTTATCCCGTATTTCACGAGACGGACGTGGCAGCCGCCGTTTCCGCTTTCCGCAACAATCCCTTTCCGCTTATCATAATCAAACTGGATATGCCCGGGACGGTCATGGATGATCTTATCCGGGTTTTTCGCGAGATAGACCAGGACTGTATAATAATAGGTTTTTTGAACGAGGCCGATCCCCGTATGATGCGCGACGGTATAAAGAGCGGGGTGTATGACTTCATTTTCAAGCCTGTCAATATGGAGAGACTGATATTCCTCGTGAAAAAAGGGCTGGAATTGCGTCATATAATGACCTTGCACAGGCAGCTGCTGAACGATATCCAGGAACATAATCATTCTTTGTATAAACAGAATAACATTCTGGCGAGAAGGATAGAAGAATCGACCAAGAACATGGTGAAGCTCTATGAGGATCTCCGAAGCACTTATATGCGCACGATCAAGGTGCTCGCGCACACCATAGAAGCCAAGGACAAATATACGCGTAAGCATTCGGAGAATGTGGCCTCTTACGCGGCGGTGATCGCCAAGGAAATGGGGCTTAGCGGAGAGGAGCTGGAAAAACTTATCGAGGCCTGCGAACTGCACGACCTCGGCAAGATCGGGGTGGAAGACGTCATATTGTCGAAACCGGCCGGCCTTACTCCTGCGGAATGGGAACAGATAAAACTTCACCCCAATACCGCGGTGGAGATACTGGAGCCGTTGACGTTCCTTGAGGACGTCACAAAACTTGTTAAACAGCATCACGAGCATTATGACGGCAGCGGGTATCCGGAAGGCCGCAGCGGAGACGACATCCTGCTGGGAGCGCGGATTATACATCTGGCGGACGCCTATGATGCCATGCGTTCGGCGCGTTCCTACCGTAAAATACCGCTGACAAAAGAAGAAGCGGTAGAGGAAATAAAGAAAAATTCCGGCAAGCAGTTCGACCCCAAGGTGGTGGAAGCGTTCCTGCGGGTCGTGGACAAGGTGGACTTCTGAGGCGGTTATGCCTGTATATAAATACCTGGTAAAAGATAAGAACGGTCAGACCCTGGCCGGAAGCATCGAGGGGCAGTCGGAAACGGAAACGGTTGCCGCCCTGCACAAAAAAGAATTCATCGTGTTGAAGGTGGAAGCGGTGAAGACTGCCGCGCAGAGAAATGTGTCCGGCGGTAAAGTCAAATCGGAAGACCTGGTTATTTTCTCGCGCCAACTGGCCACGATGATCGACGCCGGCATTCCGGTGGTGCAGGCCTTGTCGATACTTTCCGAGCAGGTAGAGACCAGGGCGTTCAGGGATATGGTGGAGGCGATAGCCAGGGACATCCGCGCCGGCACCAGTTTGAGCGACGCGATAGCAAAATACCCGGCGGTTTTCTCCGAACTTTTCGTGAATATGACCAAGGCAGGGGAAGCTTCCGGTATGCTCGATGAGGTCCTTGACCGGCTGGCTTCATATCTGGAGAAATCCTTGGCGCTGGCGCGGAAGGTCAAATCAAGCCTTGTCTATCCGGCGGTCGTGGTTACTATGGCCCTGGCGATAACCGCGGTACTGCTGCTGAAGGTGGTCCCGACTTTCAAGGGTATATTCGAGATGCTGGGCGGACAGCTGCCTCTTTTGACGCGAGTCCTGATCGGCGTCAGCGACGCTCTGAAGCAGTATTTCATTCTTCTGGCGATAGCCGTGGCGGCCGGCGGCGCCGCTCTGAAGAAGATTGTTTCTACCGACAAGGGCAGGCGCGATCTGGACAGGCTGAAGCTGCGCGTGCCCATACTGGGAGAGCTTTTTCGCAAAGTGGCGGTCGCAAAATTTTCCAGGACTTTCTCCACTCTCGTCAAGAGCGGGGTAAACGTCTTGAGCGCGCTGGATATCGTGGCCAAGACAGCCGGCAACAAGATTGTCGAAGAGACCATTATCGATTGCCGGACCGCGGTTCGAAACGGGGAGCCGATCGCGGCGTCTTTGACAAAAAGCAGCGTCTTTCCTCCTATGGTCTGCCGTATGATAAGCGTGGGGGAGCAGACCGGACAACTGGAAAAGATGCTTTCCAAGATAGCCGATTTCTACGACGAGCAGGTAGACGCGCAGGTCTCGGGCCTGACCAGTATGATAGAACCGCTGGTCATCGCTTTTCTCGGAGTGGTGGTAGGCGGTATCGTCATCGCTTTGTTCCTCCCGGTTTTCCAGATCACTCAACTGGTGGCGGGCAGGTAATTGCCGCGTTATTTACTTCCATAGAGGCGCGCGATGTTGAATGCGGCGTCCGTTATTCCGTCTCGCCGCAGATTCTTAACTTGTTAGCAGGCAGGTTGTTGGGATTGTGAATCAGAATAGAAGGAAAAAAAATAAAAAAAAGTTATTGACAACCCAAGGCATCTTTGGTATAACTTAAAAACCCTGCTAGGACAGCAGTTGATACCATCCTATTTTCGTGAAGAAAATAAAACAGGTTATTGACATTATCGGCAACTGACAACCGGGCCTATCTGGCGCTTTGTAGAAAGCGTCCCGGAAGGTGCGGGACGCTTTTTTTATTTTAGATAGATTTCGGTATCATCGCTCTTTGAGAATTTAGGAATAGCCAAGCACAAAAAGTAAGACCCGTAAATCCTTAAGGGATTTATGCGGGTAAAAGTAGCAATAAAGAGCCTTTATACAAACTTTTCTAGATTTTCGGAGAGTTTGATCCTGGCTCAGAGTGAACGCTGGCGGCGTGGATTAGGCATGCAAGTCGAGCGATACCCTGGATGGAGAGATTGAAGCCGCAAGGCGGATGTCGATTTGTCCGGGGATATAGCGGCAGACTGGTGAGGAACACGTGAGTAATATACCTCCAAGTTGGGAATAGCCTTGCGAAAGTGAGGGTAATACCCGATGTGTTTACGGCGGCGCAAGCCGCTGCAAGTAAAGGTGCACCGGCGAAAGCCGGGGTGCCGCTTGAAGATTAGCTCGCGTCCTATCAGCTAGTTGGTGGGGTAATGGCCTACCAAGGCTTTTGACGGGTAGCTGGCCTGAGAGGGTGGTCAGCCACACGGGGACTGAGACACTGCCCCGACTCCTACGGGAGGCTGCAGTCGAGGATCTTTAGCAATGGGCGAAAGCCTGACTATGCGACGCCGCGTGAGGGATGAAGGTTTTCGGATCGTAAACCTCTTTCGATGGGGAAGAATGTCCAGGCTTAACCGTCTGGATTGACGGTACCTAGAGAAGAAGCCACGGCCAACTCCGTGCCAGCAGCCGCGGTAATACGGGGGTGGCGAGCGTTACTCGGATTTATTGGGTGTAAAGGGCAGGTAGGCGTCCTGTCAAGTTTCAGGTGAAATCCTGCGGCTCAACCGCAGAACTGCCTGAAAAACTGTCAGGATTGAGGCCGGAAGAGGAGAGCGGAATTCCCGGTGTAAGGGTGAAATCTGTAGATATCGGGAGGAACACCAGTGGCGAAAGCGGCTCTCTGGTCCGGCTCTGACGCTGAACTGCGAAAGCTCGGGGAGCAAACAGGATTAGATACCCTGGTAGTCCGAGCCGTAAACGATGAGCACTAGGTGTTGGGGAGCAATCCTTAGCGCCGTAAGATAACTCGTTAAGTGCTCCACCTGGGGACTACGACCGCAAGGTTAAAACTCAAAGGAATTGACGGGGGCCCGCACAAGCGGTGGAACATGTGGTTTAATTCGACGCTACGCGAAGAACCTCACCAAGGCTTGACATGCAGGAAGTAGTGAACTGAAAGGGGAACGACCTGTCAAGTCAGGAATCTGCACAGGTGTTGCATGGCTGTCGTCAGCTCGTGTCGTGAGATGTTGGGTTAAGTCCCGCAACGAGCGCAACCATTATTCTTAGTTGCTACTTTCAAGGCCGCAAGGTTTAGAGAGGCACTCTAGGAAGACTGCTCGCGATAAGCGAGAGGAAGGTGGTGATGACGTTAAGTCAGTACGGCCCTTATGCCTTGGGCTACACACGTGTTACAATGCCTACTATAAAGCGTTGCCAAACCGCGAGGTGGAGCTAATCGCAAAAAAGTAGGCTCAGTTCCGATTGGAGTCTGCAATTCGACTCCATGAAGACGGAATCGCTAGTAATGGCGGATCAGCTACGCCGCCGTGAATACGTTCCCGGGCCTTGTACACACCGCCCGTCAAGCGATGGGAGCTGGGGGTACCTAAAAACTTCACTTGTTGAGGTCTAAGGTAAAACCGGTGACTGGCGCTAAGTCGTAACAAGGTAGCCGTACCGGAAGGTGCGGCTGGATCACCTCCTTTCTAAACTTTCCCTTCAGGGGATTGTTTAGACCTCAACCGGTGTTCGGACCGGTTGTTGTAGTGCTTGGCTATTCTTTTAAATTCATACGAGTCGTAATGACGCGAATGCGGAGAAAGACGGTCCTGTTTATGGACCTTAGATTCTTGAATCGGGCCCATAGCTCAGTTGGTTAGAGCACAGCCCTGATAAGACTGGGGTCAGTGGTTCGAATCCACTTGGGCCCATTAAATCAGAGCTAAGATTAAGACCCGAGAATTGAGGCGGGCGGCGGAATGCCGGTTTCAGTTCTCTGCGCTTTTCCCGGCCCCTTAGTTCTTTAATCGAAGCGGTAATTCCTTCTGATTTAAGGGGATGTAGCTCAGTTGGGAGAGCACTTGATTTGCATTCAAGGGGTCGCGGGTTCAACTCCCGCCATCTCCACTTCTTAAAAAGAAGCAACGCGACGACACGATAGATTCAAGCCGCAAGGGCGCTACATCTTATAAGCGCGCGCGGATTGTTCTTTGACAATACAAAGGTAACAACTACAATTGATCCGAGTAACGAGAGAACCGGTAAAACGGTAAGTTTTTTGGTCAAGCTACAAAAGGTCTATGTAAGGATGACTAGGTTAGATGAGGCGATGAAGGACGGGGTAAGCACCGAAATATTCCGGGTAGCCGCAAACATGCTTTGATCCGGAAGTGTCCGAATGGGGCAACCCATCACGAGTAACGTCGTGATATCCCCGCGATGAATACATAGTTGCGGGGAAGCGATACCAGGGGAATTGAAACATCTAAGTACCCTGAGGAAAAGAAATCACAGAGATTCCCCCAGTAGCGGCGAGCGACAAGGGAACAGCCTAAACCTCCGTCTTGCTTCCGCAAGGAAGCAGCGGTGGGGTTGCGGGACCTTGATATGGGATTGTAGAGGGAAAGCAGAAGCGCCTGGAAAGGCGCGCCGCAGAGAGTGAGAGCCTCGTAAGCGAATTCCCAAAGCACCCTAAAGGTATCCCAAGTACTACGGGACACGGGAAATCCTGTAGGAATCCGGGCCGACCACGGTCCAAGGCTAAACACTACATCTAAACCGATAGCGTACGAGTACCGTGAGGGAAAGTTGAAAAGAACCCCGGTGAGGGGAGTGAAATAGAACCTGAAATCATAGACCTACAAGCGGTGGAAGGCCTATACGCATGCCGCAAGGCGTGCGGATGGCTGACCGCGTACCTATTGAATAATGGTCCGACGAGTTACTGTGCGGTGCGAGCTTAACCCTTTAAACGGGGGAAGGCGCAGCGAAAGCGAGTCCTAATAGGGCGATTCAGTACCGTATAGTAGACCCGAAACTGAGTGATCTACCCATGGTCAGAGTGAAGCTTCCCGAAAGGGAAGTGGAAGTTCGAACCTATCAGCGTTGAAAAGCTGCGGGATGAACTGTGGGTCGGAGCGAAAGACTAAACAAACTCAGAAATTGCTGGTTCTCCCCGAAACAATTCTAGGGTTCGCCTCGGGTAATATAAATAACAGGGGTAGAGTAATGAATGGGTTGCGGGGCCTTACCAGGCTGCTGGACCCAACCAAACTTCGAATACTGTTATTCTTAACCCGGGAGTAAGACGACGGGGGCCAAGCTCCGTCGTCTAAAGGGAATCAGCCCAGATCGCCAGCTAAGGTCCCTAAGAATAGGCTAAGTGGTAAAGGATGTGAACTCGCTCAGACAACCAGGATGTTGGCTTAGAGGCAGCCTCCATTTAAAGAGTGCGTAACAGCTCACTGGTCGAGCGATTTTGCGCCTAAGATGACCGGGGCTCAAGCCTATTACCGAAGCTGCGGATTTGATTTGCCTTCGGGCAAATCAAGTGGTAGGGGAGCGTAGTCCGATGAGAGAAGTCATACCGTGAGGAGTGATGGACGTCGGACTAGTGATTATGTCGGAATGAGTAGCGAAAACGCCTGCGAGAAACAGGCGCACCGAAAGTCTAAGGTTTCCTGGGGAAGGTTAATCCGCCCAGGGTTAGTCGGTCCTAAGCTGAGGCCGTTTGGCGTAAGCGATGGATAATCCGTTAATATTCGGATACCGGCTGGATGGCGTTAAAACCGGTGACGTGACGCGGAAGGTTAGGGGCTGCGCAGTGTTGGATGTCTGCGTTTCTGTACCCGCGAGGGTATGGAGGGATCCTGCGGTTTCCAAGGGAGAAGTGTTCTGATACCATGCCGCCAAGAAAAGCGTCATCGGGAGTCGTCCGGTCGTCCGTACCGTAATCCGACACAGGTAGACCTCCAGAGAATGGTAAGGTGCTCGAGATAACTCTCGTTAAGGAACTCGGCAAAATAACCCCGTAACTTCGGGATAAGGGGTGCCCCGGCCAGAAACGGTCGGGGTCTCAGTAAAGTGGCCCGGGTGACTGTTTAGTAAAAACACAGCACTCTGCAAACTCGAAAGAGGACGTATAGGGTGTGATACCTGCCCGGTGCTGGAAGGTTAAGGGAATGGGTTAGTAATCGTGAGATTGCGAAGCTTTGAACCGAAGCCCCAGTGAACGGCGGCCGTGAAAAGGTCCATATTCGGCAGTAACAAGCCGATTATTTGTGTAAAGTTGCGGCTTTAAGGAGTAATCCTTAAAACAAATCTGGCTATATGCGGGAACATCCCAGTATCTGAAGATACTAATCTTAAATTCTAAGTTTAGTAAAAAAGCTTCAGTGGGGAAAATCCGCAGGGAAGTCCTTAAGTAATTTGGGACCCCTCAGAGATCACACGCCAGCCCCTTGACAAATCAATCAAGGGAGAAGATATGATCCACGCCTTATGGCGACATAAGGAAAAACGTGAACTATAACGGTCCTAAGGTTTTGGATGGAATTTCAAAGCCCTTTATGCTGGCAACGGCATATCGAATCCAACTGTATCGGTGAAGCCCTTGTAAAAGGGTAATACCGAGGGAAGTCGTAAATGACCCCGTAGAGACTACACGTTGGCCCCTCGTACCTTCTTGCGAAAGCAAGAATGGGGGTGAAGATATAGTCCATACCAATAGTAATATTGGAGAAATATGAGCGAAATTCCTTGTGGGGTAAGTTCCCACGCGCACGAATGGTGTAACAACTTGGGCGCTGTCTCAACGAGGGACTCGGCGAAATTGTAGTGGCGGTGAAGATGCCGTCTACCCGCATCAAGACGAAAAGACCCCAGAACCTTTACTGCAGCCTGCTATTGGGTTTTGGTCCAATATGTGTAGCATAGGTGGGAGGCTTTGATGTCCCGGCGCTAGCCGGGGCGGAGCCGCAATGTGAAATACCACCCTTATTGTATTAAGATCCTAACTTCCAGCCGTTAGCCGGCGGGAGGACAGTGACAGGTGGGCAGTTTGACTGGGGCGGTTCCCTTCTAAAGAGTAACGAAGGGGCCCAAAGGTTGGCTCAAGGCGGTCGGCAATCGCCTGTGGAGTGTAAACGCAAAAGCCAGCTTAACTGTGAGTCCGACAGGACGAGCAGATACGAAAGTAGGGGTTAGTGATCCGGTGGTTGAAAGTGGAATCGCCATCGCTCAACGGATAATAGGTACTCTGGGGATAACAGGCTTATCGGGCTCGAGAGTTCACATCGACAGCCCGGTTTGGCACCTCAACATCATGGGGTGGTACCGCAGCAATGCGGTGCATGTATTGGCTAATAACGGTGGAGCCCATATTTACGGGTAATACCGTGGGAAGTCTATAGAACGAAAGCAGGTTATTCAATTCTGGTCTTTTCTCTTGGTAACAATCAATCCTGATATAAATACACGGATAACTTAACGGTCAAACAGCATATTCGAAATGCGTTAATGCTTATCGGGGGTATTTATAAAAAGAATTTTTTGTTGCCGGAGAAAACCATGTTCTGTATGACCCCGTAACGACTGATTGTGTGGATATTCTATCCGGATATCGTAGTCACACATGAGATAGAACCGGAGGTTTCGGTTTTATCATACGCCAACCCCGCCACTGAAACGCTGGCGGGTGAAGATATAGTCTAATCCCGTCCGAAAGGACGGATACGATTGCGATGTCGGCTCATCCTATCCTGGGGCTGTATAAGGTCCCAAGGGTCCGGCTGTTCGCCGGTTAAAAGGGTACGCGAGCTGGGTTTAGAACGTCGTGAGACAGTTCGGTCTCTATCTGATGTGGGCATTAGGATACTTGAAGGGGAGTTCTCTTCAGTACGAGAGGACCTAGAGAAACGGACCTCTGGTGTCCCAGTTGTCCTGCCAAGGGCAAAGGCTGGGTAGCTATGTCCGGAAGGGATAAGCGCTGAAGGCATCTAAGTGCTAAGCCCCCCCCAAGACTAAGTATCCCCTCCCGTAAGGGAGTTAAGGCTGGTTGTAGACTACGACCTTGATAGGCGCAATGTGTAAGACCCGTGAGGGTTTAAGCTAATGCGTACTAATAAGCCGATCGGCTTGACCTTTTTATACGCCATTTACAGGTTTTACGTTACCGGTTCATGCGTAGTTGTTACCTTTGTATTGTTGTATTGCTTTCACAGGGGCTCTGCCCCTATGGCACTCGCTCATTAAAAACATTCGCTCGTTGTAACCCCTAAGACCCGGGGAAGCATCTTCCCCGGACCCTATCGGGAACGGGTGGAAGTCAGCTCTTTGTTGTTGCATAGATTTTTAGCTTTAGGAGTATCCATACTGAAGGGGTCACGACCGCGTTCCCATCACGGATACATCCGTGCTTCCACAGGGGCTCTGCCCCTATGGCACTCGCTCATTAAAAACATTCGCTCGTTGTAACCCCTAAGACCCGGGGAAGCATCTTCCCCGGACCCTATCGGGAACGGGTGGAAGTCAGCTCTTTGTTGTTGCATAGATTTTTAGCTTTAGGAGTATCCATACTGAAGGGGTCACACCCGTTCCCATTCCGAATACGGAAGTTAAGCCCTTCAAGGCCGATGGTAGTGTACTCGTAAGGGTATGTGAGAGTAGGTAGGTACTCCTTTATTTTAAAACCCGTGTATTTAGAGATAAATATACGGGTTTTTTATTTTGATTCCGGGGACACAATACTTACTTATAATAATTAAGTATTGTGTCCCCGGAACTAAAGGTATTATTTTTGTTGAAATTTACCGCAAAATATTCATAATATTCATTATATGAAGAACACATTCTATCTGAATCTTTCTACCGCCGATAGCCTCGGCATAGCGCTCTTCAAATATAGTATCTTTCCGGACGAGCGTTTTATAATCACTAATTCCGCTCTTGCCTTAATGCTTGGCTATAACGCCAAGTCGGAGATAAAAAGATTCACTTTTGCCGATCTCTTCGTCAGCCAGACCGAAAAAGAGGAGTTTTTGGGGACATTGAAACGCAACGGCAATGTCCATTTCTTTGAGACCAGGTTCCGCAAAAGCGACGGCAAGCCGCTTTGGGTGGCGATCACCGCTTCCGTGATCACTTCGCGCGAAAGGGATAAGTATGTCGAAGGGATCATCGAGGATATCTCCTCGCACAAGGAGATGGAGGAGAAACTGGCACTGGAAAAGGATATGCTTCAGAATCTGCTTGATAATATGCCGGACGCCATTTACTTCAAAGACGATACCAATCATATCATCAAATTCAACCGTTTTTACGCCAAAGGCGTGAATCTTCCTCCGGATCAGATCTTCGGCAAAACCGATTTTGATTTCTTCCCGGCGGCGCAGGCGGAAGTTATGTTCGAGGATGACAACAAAGTCCTGGCAACCGGGGAACCTATTGTGGGAAAGATCGAACGCACAAAACTGCCGAACGGAACGTGGAACCAGGTGATTACCACCAAGATACCGATGTATGACGGCAACGGGAAGGTCACAGGCACCATGGGGATAACCCGCGATATGACCGCTTACGCCAATCTGGAGAGGGAGCGGGTGGATATGCTCATCAGCGCGCTTATGGTGCTTGCCAAGGTGCTGGAGATGAGAGATCCATACACATTCGGGCATGCCAGGAACGTGGCTGTGATCGCCGAGCGCATAGCCGAGAAACTGGGATGGGACGAGAACCGCTTGCTGGGGATGCGCCTGGCGGGGCAGCTTCATGACCTGGGAAAGATCAGTATCCCCCTGGATATCCTTAATAAACCCGGCAAGCTGAGCGAGCTGGAATACCAGTTAATTAAGGAACATGTTAATAAATGCTACGATCTGATAAAGGATATCAAATTCCCGTTTTCCCTGGCCGAGACGATCTTGCAGCATCACGAACGCCTCGACGGATCGGGTTATCCAAATAATCTGCGCAGCGACCAGATCCTTCTGGAAGCCCGCATACTGGCGGTGAGCGACGTTCTGGAATCGATGACCGCTTACAGGCCTTACCGCGAAGCCCTGGGTATAGATAGAGCCCTTGAGGAATTACAGGATGGCGCCGGGAAGAAATACGATGAGCGCATAGTATCGCTGGTCCGCGATCTCACTTTTTCTTCCCCGAACCGCGAATTCTGGTTGAATTGATCCTCTCAAACCGCTATAAAGGCAGGTTATAGTGCGCTGTTCAGTAAGTTTTTCAGACAGCGCGCAGAACAATCGAGAGTCGAAAGTCGAGATTCGATTTTCGTACTTCATGTCTCGTTCTTCTAAAAATTTAGGGGCTCCCGGTTTGAGGACCAGGGGCCCCTATTATTTTGCTAATTCCGGCTCTTAAAGGATTTCTCGTTTTATCCCTGATCGGGTGTCACCGTCGCTTTTAAAGGATCGCTTACGATGTTTGAGATCTGGCTTAACAGTCCGTAGGTGTTGGTTGTCGGGCCGTCATCCAGTATATTTCTCCATGTGCCGCCGGCCGCATTATAGGACGACAATACCGGATACCATCCTCCGGCAAAATATGTTGAATCTTTTGCCACGGACTGCGGTATATCGTAAGAGGATCCAAGTGTTAATGTCTTGGTGGCGGCAGTATTTGTTGAAGAAACCGTCTTGAAAGATGCCTGGCGCGCGGCCTGCGGTGTTGTGTAAGTGCCGAAGAAGGGATTATCGATGAACCTGGAAGTACCCCAGTCAGACTCGTGCGCCAGGTCGACACCTCCGTCGGTGGATATATTTGGCCTCATTATGCCGTTTGCCAGATTCATTCCCGATGCCCCGCTGCAAACTACCACTCCTGTTGAATCGGTGGATGCCGGTATATACTCGGCTGCCGTATTACTGCGGTATTCTTCCGCCGGTATCACAGCTTTGGCGGCTTCAGCGGCGAAATAATTGGCGCGGGATGCCTGGGCGGTTGTGCCGTCGGAGTTAATCAGAGCGCTGTCGGCAAATGCGCCCTGCTTCATAAAGGAACTTGTTGTTAAATCACTGCGTATCTGGGAGGCAATATCTTTGCCCGCGGAGCCGCTTAATTGAAGATAGCCGTCGGTTGCACTGCCGGCTGTTATAGTAGTGTCGATGCTTGTAGCGGTCGTTCCCAGAGTCGTAGGACTCGCTGTGATGGGTGTGAAACCGGAAGCGCTGAATACGCTTTCAGGCGTGACGGAAGGGGCTGACGCGCCGCTTTGTATACTTGGTATATAAGGATCGGCGGAGAAAAAAGAGTTCCAGCCTGAGGTGCTTGCGGTATAACCGCTTGCCGTCTTAATTGAGCTTGAATAAGCGGGGGTAGCATAGCTTCCCCTGCTGCTGCTGATAACTGAACCGGTCCTTGAACTGTATCCTGTGCCGTAACTGCCCGAGCTGCGGGCGGAACTGCTTCCGCAGGAGAAACTGCCTACGGAGAAACTTCTGCCGCTGGAGGCCGCGGCGCTTGCCTGCGCGCCCGTCATCCACGCCCAGGCATTAGCGTTTGCCGCAAAGACCAACGCAAAAGTGATTATTCCCGCTTGAACTATTTTATTCATTGATTACCCCCGTTTTTGTAGCCTTACCCTGGCCGTTTGAATTGAGTTCCGCCGTGAACGGAACTTTCATTGATAATAGCATACTGCATTTTTCTGTGTTTTTCAATATGGCCTGGACGTATATGAGAAACCGTTTTCTCGTATGATATAACCTGTTGTAAGACGTTGAAGGTCAGCGTGTTATATGGCTATACGCGGCCGTGATTCCGCGTAAACTAAAGCAAAAGCAGGAAATAATGTTTTGCAATAAGAAGCGAACGTTTATCTAAGTTGACGCTTTTCTTAAATACATATAAAATGATATAATGTTGCAAATTGGAGATATTAAAATTACTTCCGGATGTATTCTTGCTCCTATGGCCGGGATCAGCGATTTGCCGTTCCGTTCTCTTAACCGCCGTTTCGGTTGTGAATTCGCGTTCGTGGAGATGATCAACGCGCGTTCTCTCGGTTACAGAGGGAGAAAGACCCAACAGATGCTTTCCTGCGCCGAGAAAGACAGGCCGCTCGGCATACAGTTGCTCGCCGGAGAAAACAAATGGCTGGCCCGCGCGCTGGATATCGTTGAGGAATACGATTTCGATCTTTTGGATTTCAACGCCGCCTGCCCGGCCAGGAAAGTTATAAGACGGGGAGAAGGGGCCGGGTTGCTGAAAGAGCCGCGTAAGCTGTATTCCCTGCTTAAACTTATGGTCAATGCTTCTTCACGTCCTGTCAGCGTTAAGCTGCGTACCGGATGGGATGAGCATTCTTTGAATTGCGCGGATGCGGCGCGTTATGCGGAAGACGCCGGGGTCAGCGCCGTTTTTATACACGGGCGGACGAAGGAACAGGGATACGGCGGTTCGGTCGATTACGGCGCTATTGCCGGGGTTAAACGGGCGGTGTCGGTGCCGGTGATCGCCAGCGGAGACGTGCTTTCGCCGGAGTCGGCGGTTAAAATGTTCCGGGAGACCGGCTGCGACGGCATACTGGTGGCCAGGGGAGCGCTCGGCAATCCATGGATATTCCGCCGGATATACCGGCGGCTTTCCGGGGGAAGAGAGGAAAAATGGCCTTCCACGGACGAGATATGTTCGGTGATGAAGGAGCATTTTGACGCCTGCGTCGATTTTTACGGGGAGAAGAACGGAGTGGTGATATTCCGGAAGTTTTTTGCCTGGTATACCAAGGGTATGCGTCATGTCAGGGCGCTTCGCGAGAAGGCGTGTCATGTCAGATCGCGAGAGGAGATGTATTTATTGATCGCGGGCATTCTTGCACCGGAGAATGAAAGATGAATCGAGCCTGGAGCGTAAAGCATGGAATACAACAGGGCAGGCGAGGAGAAAGACCGGATGAAGGGCGCGCAAACGCGGATTCTGCCGCGGCGAGATCCGGGCCAAATATGAAGATACGGCATATTCTTTTATTGAATCCTCCCGGCAGAAAATTGTACACGAGAGATTATTTCTGCAGCAAGGTGACAAAGGCCGGGTATGTAGAGCATCCCCTGGATCTTTTGATACTCAGCGGGATATTTTCTTCCGCCGGTTTCAGGGTCAGCGTATTGGATGCCCAGGCCGGACGGCAGGCCCCGGAGACGGCTTTCAATCACATAGTATCTCTGCGTCCGGACGCCGTTGTTTTCTTAAGCGGACTGGTTTCCCGGCAGGAGGATTACGCTTTCCTTGAGAGGCTGAAAAAGGCGATGCCCCGCGTTCTTTTTGCCGGCATGGGCGACCTGTTCCTGAAGAAAATGGTTTTCGAGAACACTGCCTGGATGGACGCCGTGTTTTACGACTTTACTTCGGGAGAATGCGCGGATTTCCTCGCCGGGCGCAGAGGCCGGTTCTCCACGATCAGCTTCCGGGACGGTAATGATATCATTTATCGCGCGCCGGTTCAGGACCGCGGGGAATTCTCCATCCCTGTCCCCAGGCACGACCTGTTCCTCAACAAAGGCTATACCTTCCCTTTTGCGCGTAAACTTCCCTTCGCTACCGTCCTGACAGACTACGGATGCCCTTTTTCCTGCCCGTTCTGCGTGTATCCCACCCTGGGATTCCGGCTGCGAAGACTGCAAAACGTGACGGAAGAGCTTAGATATATAAGGTCGCTCGGCATAAGAGAGCTGTTCGTCAAGGACCAGTCGTTCGGGGCGGACCGCGGAAGAAGCATGCGTTTGTGCGAAGAGATGCGCAATATCGGCGGTTTCTCGTGGACGTGTTTTTTGAGGGCGGATGTGGCGCGCGAAGATCTGCTCCGCGGCATGAAAGCGGCGGGGTGCCACACCGTGCTTTTCGGTTTCGAAAGCGGGTGCGACAGGATACTGCGTTCCTACAAGCCGGGGGTGAACAAACGGATGATTGTAGATGCCCTCCGGAAATGCCGGCGCTCCGGCATAAAAAGCGTCGGTATATTCATATTCGGTTTCCCGGAGGACGACATCGGGACCTGCCGTGAAACCGCAGATTTTGCCGTGCGCTGCGGCTGCGATTACGTCTCATTCAATGTCTTTGTCCCCAAGGCCGGCACTCCTTTAAGGAACAAGCTGATGCCGGACGACAGCTCAGGAGAAAAAGAAGAGGTGCTGGATCAATCCGGGATTGCTTCAGTCTGGTCGGGATCTCCGGTGAGCGTGGAAGAATTAAACCGCTTGCGCGTGCGGGCCATACGGCGTTTTTATTTCCGGCCTTCTTATCTCTTCGGAATGGCCGCCGCCAGCCTGTTTTCGTTATGCAGACTGAGGATGTGTCTGCGTTCCGCTTTTTTCATTCTCCAGGATGTCCTGGCAAAAAGGAGGTAACGTGCATTCTCTGCATTCGGACCTCTACGCGCAGGAATCCGGGTACTGGTGGTCGGCGGCCAGAAGAAAGCTGCTGTTGAGGCTTTTAAAAAAGATGCATCCTTCGGGCTCAAACTGCCGTTATGCGGAGTTGGGCTGCGGAGGAGGGGAGTTTTTGTTGTTGTTAGAGCGGGCCGGTATAAAAGCCTTCGGCCTCGACCGTTCCTATGAAGCGTGTTCGATAGCCGGGTCGAAAGGGCTTTGTATCGTGAACGCCGATATCCTGCGTATGCCTTTTAGAGACAAGTCTTTTGACCGGATACTGGCATTCGATATCCTTGAACATCTGCAGGATGAAAAAGGGGGGATGGATGCGATATCCGGGGTGTGCGGCGATGGGGGGATAGTGTTTTTTACGCTGCCGGCGTTGAATTGTCTGCGCACTGTCAGGGACAAGCGCTTGGGCCATCACAGGCGTTACAGCAGGCGCAGCTTCGAGCGGGTGCTGCAGGAGCATAAATTCAAACCGGTTTATTCCCGGTATATGTTCGCCTCGCTTTTTCTGCCGCTTCTCTTCAGCCGTTTCATTCCCTCAAGCAGTGAGCATGGGGAGGTCTGGACGGCCGGCGGGTTCGTCAACAGGCTGTTCGGAGTCTATTTTTATCTTGAAGGTATCCTGACCGGATTATTGCCTCTGCCTTTCGGCACTTCTCTGGTTTGTATAGCGCAAAAATGCTGAAGAAAAAAAGAAATAACATTGTTTTTATTTTGTTCCTTTTGGCGCCCGCCGCGGCGTTTCTCTGCATACCCGGCGTTCGGAACGTGCTCCTCGGGAGGTGTCTGTTGAGCTCCAGTTTTTACGGAGACACGTTTGTTTTTTTCTCCGGGCTCAAATATCTGGAACGCGGGTTTTATCTCTGGAATCCCTATCTTTTCTGCGGCGTTCCGCTCATCGGTAATCCGCAATGCCAGCTTTTTTATCCGCCCGCAGTCCTATTGTCGGTGTTCTCCTGGCCGGCCGGAGTGAACTGGAGTTTTATTCTGCACGTTCTGCTCTCGGGCGCCGGGATGTGGATGCTGCTTAGATACCAGAAGCTCTCTCCGGGAGCGTGCGTCTTCGGCGCTTTATCGCTTATGTTCGGCGCGCACGTTTTTCTGCGTATCTTCGCCGGGCATCTCGGCACGTTGAACGCGTTTGCCTGGATGCCTCTGGTATTCCTTTTCGCGCAGAAATATATCGATGAAGGCGAACTCAAAGATGCCGTTATTTCCGGAACGCTTTTCGGGCTCCAGATCCTGGCCGGTAATCCGCAGTATTCTTATTACACTTTTTTCGCTGTCGCCGCTTATTCTTTTTTCAATCTCGCCTCCGGGAGAAGGCCCGCCGCCGTTCCGTTTAAACGGGTTGTGTTGTGTCTTGTCTCGGTGGCCGCCGTCGGCGCGTGCCTGGCCGCCGTGCGCATATTGCCGGCGTGGGAATTTTTCTGTTTGTCTGCCCGTTCTTCCCTCGGTCTCTCTTTTGTGTCGAGCTGGGCGTTGCCCCCGGAGAATTTATTGACCTGCCTGATACCGGAGGCCTTCGGCAATATGTTCTCGTTCCCTTACTGGGGGAAATACAGATTATGGGAGATGTGCGTTTACTGGGGAGTGCTGCCTTTATTCCTGGGGCTGTTGGCCTGCGTGAGGTCGCGCAGCAGGCAGCCGCGGTTCTTCTGGATGTTGGCGGTTTTCTCTCTGTTCTGTGCAGTAGCCGCCGGGACTTTTTTGGCCCGTTATCTGTGCGTATTACTGCCGGGTTTCGGCAAATTTCGCGGGCACAGCAAGTTCATGGTACTGGCCGGCTTTTCCGTTTCCGCGCTTTCCGCGTATGGTTACGATATCTTTCTAAAGATGACGGAAGAACGAGGCAGGAGCCTTCGTATTCTGCTTATCCTAATGGGCGCGGTTGCGGCGGCGCTCTTCGTCGTTTCTTCGGCGGCTTTCCTGCACCCGCGGCCATTTCAGGAGTGGTGGGTGAGAGCGGTATTCAAAGCCCAGCCGGGAGCGGAGTTCCCGCTGGAGGCCTATGATTGTTTTCTGTTCGGTATGGTTAGATTCACGCTGCTGGTCAACTCTGTTTTTCTCGCCGTTTATTTCTATTTCAGGAAAAGCATGGGCAGAAAACTTTTTATTTTTTGTCTCTTTTTCCTGATGTTGGCAGACCTGGTCTCCTTCGGCTATAAATACGCGGTCTGCGATGCTGTTTCACGGGCAGGCTGGGATGAAAAGATAGTATCGCTCATTAACAACGGCGAAAGGCCGTCTCTTCAGCGCGTGGTCAGCGCTTCCCCCTCCTATTTTTCCAATAAGGCGCTTTTGCACGGTATCCAGGTGGTGGACGGATACGATGTGCTTGTTCCCGCGCGGTTCCAGGATTATATGGGATTTTGCGACGGCCGGCCTATAGATTCTCCGTTACCGGTGAAGCTGTTCGGTATGGCCGGAGTGAGATACGCGATATTTTCCGGCAAGAGGAGTTTGAACTCGTCTGTTTTTCGAGAGGAAGCGGTCCTGCCGGATGCCCGCCTGGAACGCAATCTCCGCCCTCTACCCAGGGCTTATATGGCTTACCGGGCAATAGAAGCCCCTCCGGGCAGAGACCGGGAACTTGCCTTGCTTGTTTCGGATGCTTTCGATTCCGCGAATAGTGTTATGCTGCCGTATAATAACGGTAAAGACGCTTTACCGGACGACGGCTCCTGCGCCGTGATTCGGGAGGCAGAGATCCTGGAGTATTCTCCGGACAGGGTAACGGTCCGCGCGAGGTCCGACAAGGACGGTTATCTGGTTTTGAGCGACAGTTTTTATCCGGGATGGGAAGCCAGGGTGTATCCGCCGCGGGGAGGGCAACCGGAGAAGGCGCGCATACTCAGGGCTAATTACATGTTCAGGGCGGTCAGGCTTGGCCGGGGAGAACACCGGGTGGTCTTCTCTTATCGTCCGGTCCCGTTTATAGCGGGAGCGGCGGTCTCGGCGTTGGCCCTTTTGTTCCTGGCGGTATTCTTTTTTAGACACCGTCCGCGTAAAAGGTAACGCAGGCTGTTTACTGCTTTCCGTGCGCGCGGGCTCCAGTTTGTTTTTCGCGCCCGAGACGGCCGCCAAGAAGCGTGTAAGACGTTAGAGAGGGGCCCCGGGCATTCTTTCTTCATTCTTCGCTAAAGGAATAATATTATGCCGTCTAAATTGACCCCCGGCGCCCCGGTGCGTTATCTCCCGGGAGTCGGCCCCAAACGCTCCGAATTGCTCTCCGGCTGCGGAATAAGCTCCGCCGGAGACCTGCTATATTATTTCCCCAGGCGTTACGAGGACCGCAGGAATTTCTCCCGCATCTCTTTTTTATCTCCGGGGGGTGTATACACGATAAAGGCCTCGGTGCGTTCACTGGCGCAGAGGATGTCTTTCCGCCGCCGCAGGTTCTCTCTCGTGGAGATGATCGCCGAAGACGATACCGGAAGCGTCATGTGCGTCTGGTTCAACCGCGGTTACCTTAAGACTTATCTGCATGCCGGAGACAGGGTCATACTGCACGGCAAGGTCGATTATTACGGCGGCAGACTGCAGTTTTCTTCCCCGGAGATAGAGATCATCAGCAGAGAGGAAGAGGAATCGTTGAACGCAGGCAGGATCGTCCCGGTATATAGTCTTCCTTCCGGCATAGGCCAGCGCTATTTCCGCAAGACTGTGAAATACGCTATCGATAACTGCATGCACGGGCTCAGGGATTTTCTTCCTTATGATATGCGGTCGCGCCGCGGACTCGACAACCTCGCTTTAAGCCTGCGTGATATCCATTTTCCTCCCGACGATAACGCCCGCTCCCGGGCCTGCCGCAGGCTCTCTTTCGAGGAGTTCTTTTTCTTTCAACTTCCCCTGGCAATGAAGAAGGTCGCGCGTAAACGGGAAGACGGCATATGCCACAAGATAGAAGGTGAGATTGTAGGCGGTTTTATTTCTTCTTTGCCTTTCCGGCTTACGGATGGACAGCAGAGATGCCTTGAAGAAATCAAGAGAGACATGGCTTCGCTAAAACCCATGCAAAGGCTCTTGCAGGGCGACGTGGGCTCGGGGAAAACCGTGCTGGCGTTGATCGCGGCGTTGATTTCGGCGCAGGGGGGGCACCAGTCCGCGCTGGTCGCGCCCACCGAGATACTGGCAAAACAGCATTTCGACAAGATCTCGCGTTTCCTTTCCGGTTTGTCTTCCGGCCGGGGCAAAGTGAACTGTGTTTTGCTTACCGGCGCGATGAAACCGGCGGCAAGGAGCGCGGCTGTGGAAGAGGTGCGAAGCGGCGTCGCGCAGTTGGTGGTCGGAACGCACGCCCTTTTGAGCGCGGACGTGGCCTTCCGCGACCTGGGCCTGATGATTATAGACGAACAGCATAAATTCGGCGTAAAACAACGGGCGGCGCTGAGCGGTAAAGGCGGGACCGCCGACGTCCTGATAATGACCGCCACCCCCATCCCCAGGACCCTGGCGATCACGCTTTACGGCGACTTGGATATCTCGGTGCTCAAGGAAATGCCTCCGGGAAGGCGCGAGGTAAAAACGCTCTGCCTGAAATCTTCCCGGAAAGAAGATCTTTACGCCTTGATAGAGGAGCATGTGCGGCAGGGCCGCCAGGCTTTTATCGTTTACCCTCTGGTTGAGGAATCGGCCGAGACGGACATCCTGAGCGCCAAGAGTATGTATGACGAGTTGACCGGGAATGTTTTCCCTTCTTTCCGGATAGGACTGGTGCACGGTAAGATGAAGACGGCCCAGCAGACGAAGGTGATGGAAGATTTTTGTTCGAATAAACTTGATGTTCTCGTTTCTACTACTATACTGGAAGTGGGAATAGATGTTCCAAACGCCACGGTGATGGCGGTGGAGAACGCGGAGAGGTTCGGGCTGGCACAGCTTCATCAGCTGCGCGGCAGGGTGGGCAGAGGGGCTCATCCGTCGGTCTGCGTGCTGATCTCCGATGCCGCGAGCGAGGACGCGCTGGCAAGGTTGGCGGCAATGGAACGTTATTCGGACGGTTTCCGCATAGCGGAGGAGGATTTGAAAATAAGGGGGCCGGGAGAGTTTTTCGGCAGCAGGCAGCACGGCTTGTCTCAGTTAAAGATAGCCGATCCCCTGGCACAGATGCAGCTGTTGAGGGCCGCTCGCAGCGAGGCGCTGCGTATAACCTCTGCCGACCCTTTTTTGTCCGGAGCGGAGAACAGAGAGGTAAAAGAGGAGATGGTCCGCAGGTTCCCCGAATACGAAAAGGCGATGTTGACAGGATGATACGAATAACTACCGGTATTTACCGCGGCAGGCCTCTGCGTATGCCTGCCGGGATCAGGCCTACGCAGCAAAAGGTGAGAAAGGCGTTGTTCGATATATTGGGAGATATCGAAGGGGTGTCTTTTCTGGAATTGTTTGCCGGTTCCGGCGCGGTGGCGCTGGAAGCGGTTTCCCGCGGCGCCGCTTCGGCGGTACTGGTGGAGAAGGAATCCGTCTGTGTGGAGGTTATCCGGGAGAACATAGCTAAACTGAACGCTTCGAACTGCCGCCTGCTGCCGGTTCCAGTTTATGAAGGAATGCGCCTGCTTTTTCGGGAAGGCAGGCGGTTCGATATCGTTTTTCTGGACCCCCCTTACACGGCCGGAGAGACAAAAAAAATCTTGCAAACCATAGACGAGTATGATATATTAACCTCCGATGGTTTGCTTGTAATTCAGCATTCGATTTCGGAAAGATTGTCTTGCAGACATTATTTGATAAAAGAAGCGATATACGGGGATACTAAACTTTCTTTCTTCCGAAAGATTCCTGATTAATCCCCTCGCTCAGAAATCTCCGGCTTTAGCCTGGGGAGTTTTATTTTCCTGCCAAAACTGCCGTTTCATACTTCGACGGCGCAGATAATATAAGCGCCACTCAGTATCAAAATCATGAGTAAACCGCGGTTTTAAGTCCGTGGAGCGTCGAATTGATTACGATTTCGGATTGAGTTCCCGGGGATACCGCTGGAATGAGCCGCACAGGAGGCAGGCGCTTTTTCTCGTTTTCCCGGGGCGCGGCGGGTATCTGCAGCCGTAAAATCCCGATATATAACATATTCAGGATCTGTCATTTAGAGGCGGACTGGAATCGCGGGGGAAGTTGAATAAATGAGCCGGCATGTTTTGTACCCTGGGACATTTGATCCCGTAACTTACGGGCATATAGATATTATCAAGAGGGGGACCGGAATCTTTCCGGAGTTGATCGTAGCAGTCGCCGCTAATCCTTATAAAAAGCCGCTTTTTAACGTTCAGGAAAGAGTGGATATGCTTTCCCGGGCGGTTTCCGGCTTGCCGGGAGTGTCAATAGAAGCTTTTGACGGTCTGGTAGTGGATTTCGCCCGCAGGAAGAAAGCTGAAGTGCTCATCCGCGGGCTGCGTATGATCTCGGATTTCGAGTATGAGTTCCAGATGGCCCTGACCAACAGGAAATTAGCCCCTGAAATAGAGACGCTATTTCTTATGCCGCAGGAGAAATACAGTTACGTTTCTTCCCGCTTATTAAAGGAAGCCGGCGATCTCGGAGCGGACCTGTCGTGTTTTGTCCCTTCTTACGTGGAAAAGGCGCTTAAGAAGAAACTCGCCGGGTTAAAAAGATGAAAATAGATATCAGGAATATTCCTCCCGAAGGGCTGTTCAGGGAAGAGAACATCCCCCCGGAAGAGCTTGATCCGGAAACCGAAATGGTGTCGCTTTCCGGCCCAGTAGCGGTAAAGGCCAGGATCTTCAGAATAGGGGATATACTTGACATAAACGCCGCCGTCAGCGCGGTGCTAAAACTAAACTGCAGCCGTTGTCTGTGTGATTATTCTTTGCCCCTGGCAAAGGCGTTCAGGTGCGACCATCGTATCGAATCAGGGGAAGAAGAAGCGGACCTGACGCCTTATGTCAGGGATGAGTTGATGATCGATTATCCGGTTAAACCGTTGTGTAACGACAATTGTAAAGGGCTCTGCCGCGGTTGCGGGGCCGATCTAAATAAAGGAGGTTGTTCCTGTGGCGCTACCAAAGAGAAAACACTCTAAAACCAGGGGAAGAAAACGCAGAACTCACTGGGTGTTGAAAGAGCCTAAGCTCGTTCCCTGTCCGCAATGCAAACAGCCGGTTCTGCCCCATCACGTCTGCAAAGTCTGCGGGACGTATGACGGGAAACAGGTCATTGAAGTGAAGGTCAAGGAAAAGAAACCCAAAAAGTAATCTCAGATACGCAGCCCGCTTATCTTATGAAAATAGCCGTTGATGCAATGGGGGGGGATTACGCGCCCGATGTGGTTGTCAGGGGCGCGATAGACGCAGTCCGGGAATACAAGACCGAAGTTATACTGGTGGGGGATGAAACCAGGATCGCGCCTTTGCTGAAGAAAGTCCGCCGTGGTTGCGACGGGATATCCGTTCAGCATTCTTCCGAGGTTATCGGCATGTCGGAATCGGCGGCTTCCAGCGTGCGCAGGAAGCGGGATTCATCCATAGTGGTCGGCGTTAATCTGGTCAAGCAAGGGAAGGCCGACGCCTTTTTCAGCGCGGGCAACACCGGGGCCGTCGTCTGCGCCGGGACGCTGGGGCTGGGGATGCTCCCCGGCATAGAACGTCCCGGCATAGGAATGGTCATGCCGTCGCTGAAGGACATTACCCTGCTTATCGACGTGGGGGCGAATATAAATCCCAAGCCGACTCAACTTCTGCAATACGGGATAATGGCCGATATTTATTTCCGTCATATTCTTAAAAGGGAAAATCCCAGCGTCGGCCTGCTTAATGTCGGAGAAGAGGAAAGCAAGGGGACGGATTTCTACAAAGAAACCCGGGAACTGTTCGATACCACCGGCTTGAATTTTATAGGCAACGTCGAAGGCAAGGATATTTTTTCCGGCAAGACCGATATCATAGTTTGCGACGGTTTTGTCGGCAATGTGGTGCTTAAAGCTTCGGAAAGCCTCGCCGAAATGATCCAGGAACTGCTGAAAAAGCACCTGCTCAAGAATCCTCTGGGCCTTTTCGGACTGCTGCTTCTGGGAAGCAGCCTGAAAAGCTTTAAGAAGAAAGTGGATTATTCCGAATACGGGGGCGCCCCGCTTCTGGGTGTCAACGGGGTAGTGATAATCGGACACGGCCGTTCCAATGCCAATGCCGTCAAGAATGCGATCAGGGTCGCCAGGGCCGAAGTCGAGAACCGTTTTACCGACAGGATCCTGGGCGCGATAGGAAAGTCTTGAGCTATGTCTGTTAAAGTCGGGATAGTCGGCGTGGGGGAGTATCTCCCCAAAAAAGTGCTTACGAACGCCGACTTGGAAAAAATGGTGGAGACTTCCGACGAGTGGATTATCACCCGGACGGGGATCAAGGAACGCAGGATAGCTTCTTCCTCCGAGGCCTGCTCCGACCTCGCGATTAAGGCGGGCAGAGAGGCCGTTGCCGCCGCCGGCATGACCGCGGGAGATATCGACCTGATCATCGTCGCGACCATAACCCCGGATATGCCTTTTCCTTCCGTGGCCTGTTCGGTGCAGGAAGGGCTGGGAGCGCGCAAGGCGGTTTGTTTCGATATATCCGGCGCCTGCGCCGGTTTCGTTTACGCGATTATCACCGCTCAGCAATTCATAGCCTGCGGGACGTGCCGAAACGCCCTGGTGATAGGGAGCGAAAAGCTCTCCGCCATAACCGACTGGCAGGACCGTAATACCTGCGTTCTGTTCGGCGACGGGGCAGCCGCGGCGGTGCTCTCGGAGGTCAAGAGCGGGGGGATAATCTCGCATTATATGGCCGGCGACGGAACGATGAAGGAGTTGTTGATGCTGCCGGCCGGCGGTTCGCGCAATCCGGCCACGCAGGAAACCGTAGCCGGGCGTAAACATTATATACATATGCGCGGGAACGAACTCTTCAAGATCGCGGTGAAGGCGATGTTCGAGGCCGCGGAAAAAGCGCTCGAGAAGGCCGGGCTTACCGCGCGGGACATAGATGTTTTCATCCCTCATCAGGCGAATATGCGTATAATCTCCGCCGTTGCCAAAAGGCTGGGACTGCCGGAGGAAAAGGTATTCCTGAATATAGAAAAATACGGTAACATGTCTTCGGCGTCTACCGCCACGGCCTTTTGTGAAGCCGTCAAAAGCGGCAGGATCAAGAAGGGAGATATAGTCATGCTCGACGCTTTCGGCGCCGGCTTAGTATGGGGATCCTGTATAATTAAATGGTAATATCTTCGCGTTTACGCGCTGATTGCCGTTTCTTCCGGGGGGACCGCCCGTGCGTTTTCAAGCTTTCTTCCTGCCGTAGATGTCGGCATTTTTCTCCTCTCGGACGCAGGATACTTATCATCAAACTTTCCGCTACAGGGGACGTGCTCCGCACTACTCCGCTGCTTTTCGGCCTTAAAAAGAAATACCCGCTCAGCCATATTACCTGGCTTACCGATTGCCCCGCCTTTTATCTGTTGAAGGGGAACCCTCTGATAGACAGGCTGTTGTGCTATAACGGAGAGACATCCGATTACCTGCGGTCGAGGGAATTCGATCTGGTCGCCTGTTTCGATAAAGAGGAGCGGGCGGCCGCGTTGGCATCCTCTCTTCGCGCGCGCGCAAAAGCGGGGTTCGGCATAGACCGGCATTCCGGGGCCGTCTGCGCTTTGAACCGCGCTTCACGCTACGCGTTCCTGCTGGGCGTCTGCGACGACCTGAAGTTCCGTTCCAACCGAAAAACTTATCAAGAGATCATTTTCGAGTCCGTCGGCCTGAAGTACCGCGGAGAAGAATATATCCTGCCGCTTCCCTGTGAGGAAAAAGAGCGCGCGGGAGAATTCTTGTCCGGTCTGGGGATAAAGAGAGGCGATCCGCTGATCGGGGTGAATACCGGCGCCGGGGACGCGTTCGCGCATAAAGCCTGGGATGAACGGGGATTCGTTTCTTTAGTAGAGATGATATCGGGGCGCATGCCGGAAAGCAGTATTCTTTTGCTCGGAGGCCGGAAAGAGGCCGGGTTGAACGCCAGGCTGGCTTTGAAGTTTCCCGGCGGGAAGGTTTATGATTGCGGCGGTTATCATTCTCTGCCGCGTTTTGCCGCCATCATCGGCAGGTGCTCGGCCCTGGTGAGCGGAGATACTACGGCGATGCATATAGCCATAGCCTTGCGTGTCCCGGTCGCGGCAGTTTTCGGCTCCACCTGCGAGAACGAAATAGATTTTTACGGCAGGGGGGCCAAGATAGTGTCCTCCCTGGATTGCCGGCCGTGTTACAGGAAAGAATGCGTGAAGACGCCGAATTGTATGGATTCCATCACGGCCGGGGAAGTATTCTCCGCTTTGAGCGGTCTGTTAAAAGACCAATGAATATTTGGGTTTTGCTGCCTACGTATAATGAAGCCTCGAACATATCCGCTTTGATCGGCGAAATATTGTCGGTGGTCCCGCAGTCTCGGGTCCTGGTAGTAGATGACGATTCTCCGGACGGGACTTCCGGTATAGTCGCCCGCATGGCGGCGTCCGACGGCAGGATCCATCTTGTCTCGCGCAAAGGCGGCAGGGGCAGGGGCAGGGCGGGCGTCGAAGGATTCCGTTGCGCTATATCTTCGGGAGCCGATTTCGTGGTGGAGATGGACGCCGATTTCTCCCATCAGCCGCGGTATATTCCGGAACTGCTGAACGCCGCCCGGGAATGCGGCGTTTCGGTAGCTTCCAGATGGATGACGCAGGCCGGTATCTGCGGCCGTCCTGCCTACAGGGACATCTTGAGTCTGCTTGCGCGATTTGTCTGCCGGTTCTTCCTCGGGATGCGCCTGAGCGATCCCACTTCGGGTTTCCGCTGTTTCAGCCGCAGGGCGCTGGAATCGATAGACTGGGACAGGATTATTTCCACCGGACCCTCCATAGTGGGGGAAATTATACTTCTGCTTCAGGATAAGGGTTTTGTTTTCAGGGAGGTCCCGATAGTGTTCATGGAGCGGCGCTCCGGGCGGACCAAGCTAAATGCGTTAAAGTTATTGAGCGCGTTGTTCGCTCTCTTCAAGGTGAAATTCAGATTATGGGCAGGCATATAATTCTTATAATAATTTTTGCGTTGCTCGCTTTCGCCAGCGCGGTCCCCGGCGATTTTATACTCGACGATTACATCGTGATCGTGAACAACAGGATAGTGGCGTCTCCGGACCGGATCGGCAGCCTTTTCAACAAGGATGCTTATTTGAGCGGCGCGGACAAAGTGCTTTTCGACCGGGGAAGCGCGGAATTCGGGGCCGGGGAGGCGACCTACAGGCCGGTTGCCACTTTCAGTTATATGCTGAATCACGCTTTATGCGGAAGCAATCCCGTATGTTTCCGTTTAACCAACGTGCTCATTCACGCGGCCAACGGCGTTTTACTTTATCTTTTGCTCCTGGCGCTTTTCGGCATCCCGGGTTTTTCCCTTTTGTCGGCTTTGATCTTCGTCGTCCATCCTTTGAGCGCCGAGGTCCTCTGCTGCAGCGCGTTCAGGCCGAATCTTCTCGCTTTGTTCTTTTCCTTGTCCTCACTGATATTTCATCTGCGTTCCGGTAAAAAGGGGAAGGCCGGGGCTCTCGCGGCGGCCGTTGCCGGTTATTTTCTCGCTATGTTCTCCAAGGAGACCGCGCTTTTCCTGCCTGTCGCGGCTGCGTTTTGCGACTTTCTGCAGGGAGGGCGGAGACTTCTCTTTGAACGCCTGCGCGTGTACGCCTTTTATGCGGCTGCCGCCGTTCTGTTTCTCATAGTCTATCTGTTCCTTATGCCGCCGCAGCAGGCGGTAATGCAGGGCCCCTTGATGGTCGGGAACAATCTTTTCAGGATGTTCGATATTACGGCTTTTTACCTGAAAGATCTTTTTGTGCCGGTAGATCCGCTTTTTATCTTTCCGTTCCAGTTGAAACACTCTTTGCCCAGGGCAGTTTGCGGGGCGTTTATATACGCCGGCCTGTTATACGCGCTTGTCCGTTTTCGCAGGATGCCTCCTCCGTTTTTTTTCGGCCTGCTATGGTTTTTTCTCTGGCTTTTTCCGATGAATAACTTTCTCTACGCCTTCCGTGTGCCGGTGGCTTACAGGTATTTGTATCTGCCGCTGGCCGGGTTCGCGGCTGCCGCAGCATACCCGCTCTGGCTGCTTTGGTCCGGCCGCGCGGCTTTGGGTAACAAACTGCGGTATGTGCTGCCGGGGGCTTTTATCGCTTATTTGCTGGTGCTGGCGGTTTTTTCCAATAACAACTGGAAGAACGAGACCAACCTTTATCTTTCCCTTGAGCGCAAATACCCGGGCTCTCCCTTCAGCCAACTGGGTATGGGGACAGTATTGACCAGGTACGGCCGGTTCGCGGAAGCTAAGATAAAACTGGAAAAACTGCTGAGATCCTCCTGGAAACTGCACAAGAACGATCTTTCGGTGGTTTACCGGACGCTGAGTATCATATATCTGCGCCTGGGCGAATACGGGAAAGCGGAGGAGATGTATTTGAAGACTCTGGAGATGTTTCCTGCCGCGGGCGCCGTCTGGGGTGAACTGGGCGGGTGTTACGCTCTGCAGGGAAAGTATGATCTCGCGCTGGAATCGTTGGACAGGGCGCAGGAGCTGTCTCCCGGCAGGGGGACGTTGTCTTTCAAGAAAGGCATGGTTTATCTCCTTAAAAAGGACGTGGAAAAAGCCGGGGACCAGTTCGCTCTGCTTAGGAGTTCCTCCGAGGGGCCGGAAGATCTCGCGGAAACGGAATATTATCTTTTACTGGAAAAAGCCGGCAAGAGCGTTTATAATTCTCTTTCTGGGGCCGAGTCGAAACTGCTTGGGTTTATCTGGAAAGGGGAAGATTTATGAAGAGAGGTTTCTTGTTTGCCGGACAGGGGGCTCAGTGCGCGGGCATGGGGAAAGAGTTGTTCCACATGTTCCCGGAGAGCAGGGATATCTTCGAGAGGGCCGATAAAGCGCTCGGGTTCTCCCTCTCGCGGCTTTGTTTTGAAGGCCCTATGGAAGAACTGACCTTGACACGCAACTGCCAGCCGGCGGTATTAACGGCCAGTATCGCGGCCTTTGCGGCATTTAAATCGGTCGGGAAGCAAAAAGGGATTGATTTGCGTCTTGATTCAGGGGATTTTTCTGCCGCGGGATTGAGCCTGGGTGAGTATTCCGCTCTGGTAGCGGCCGGCGCAATGGAGTTCGAAGATGCGGTGAATCTGGTCCGCCTGCGCGGGATATATATGGAAGAAGAAGCCGCGCGTAAACCGGGCGGGATGCTTTCTATTATAGGGCTGGATCTTCCCTCGGTCAAAGAACTCTGTTCCAGAACAGGGGTAGAGATCGCCAATCTTAACTGTCCGGGACAGATCGTGGTTTCCGGCGGGAGAGAGGCGATAGAAGCAGCCAAACCGGCAGCGGAAACCCTGGGTGCGAAGCGGGCGCTGGTTCTGGAGGTCAGCGGGGCGTTTCATTCTTCTTTTATGCTGGGCGCTTCCGAGAAACTTGCCGCAGTCCTGGATAAAGTGCAGTTGAAGAGCCCATTGATGGAAGTGATAAGCAACGTTACCGCTTCCGCTGAGTCCACGCCGGAAGAAATAAGACGAAATCTGATTAAACAGGTAGCTTCCAGCGTGCTTTGGGAAGAGTCGATGAGAAAACTGCTGCAGGCGGGGGTGTCCGATTTCGTTGAGTTCGGTCCCGGAAAGGTCCTGAAAGGGCTTATGCGCAGGATTGCCCCGGAGGTCAAGGTATCTGTCACTGAGAAACCGGAGGATATAATAGGATACTTTGGAGCGTGAATGTCGAAAGGCGAAGGGAGAAAAGAATAGCCGTGGTTTTGCGCTCTCGATAACGCAACAATATGTTAACTCTTGCGCCTCAACCGGATATGAAAGGTTGAGTGTTCACTAATCGTGAAAGTGTTTCATCCGTTGTATTAACACCTTGCCCTGATTGGAATTGGGCAAGTGTTCGTCTGTACGAACCTCGCCCTGATTGGAATTGGGCAAGTGTTTCATCTGTATGAAAGGAGCATGGATATGAGGCTGGAAGGGAAGGTCACTTTTGTTACCGGAGGTGCCCAGGGTATAGGAAAGGAGATAGCCCTGGCTTTCGCTAAAGAAGGTTCAGATGTGGCAATCGGCGATATTAACCCCGACGTTACCGCGGCCACCGTTAAAGAGATAGAATCTCTGGGTAGAAAAGCCTTAGGATTGCAACTCGATGTAACAGACGGTGTTAAAGTCGAAGAGTCGGTCAATAAAATCCTTGACAAATTCGGAAAGGTTGATATATTAGTTAACAATGCCGGGATTACCAGAGACGGTTTGCTTCTTCGTATGAGCGAAAAAGACTGGGATATGGTGATTTCCGTGAACTTGAAAGGCACCTTCAACTGTACAAAGGCTTTATCCAAAGTAATGATAAAGCAGCGTTCCGGCAGAATCATCAACATAGCTTCTATAATAGGGTTGATAGGCAATCCCGGTCAGGCGAATTATTCAGCGTCAAAAGCCGGGATCATCGCTCTTACTAAAACATCGGCGAAAGAACTGGCTTCCAGGAACATCAATGTCAATGCCGTGGCCCCCGGTTTCATACAGACGGATATGACGGCGAAGCTTCCCGAGGAGCTGAAACAGAAGATGCTGGATTCGATCCCTCTGCGCAGATTCGGGCTGCCTGCGGATATCGCCAATGTCTGTCTGTTCCTGGCCGCTGATGAGTCCGCTTACGTGACCGGTCAGACTATAGTCGTGGACGGCGGAATGGTAACAGCGTAGTTTGTACGTTCAACATGGCGGATGCAGCCGGAAATCAGCGTCCGTCCGATCCTAAAAGGAGGAAAAAAGCATGTCAGTTCAAGATAAGGTGAAGTCAATAATCGCGGAACAGCTGGGAGTTAAGCCGGAAGAGGTTACCCCTGAAGCTTCTTTTGTCGATGATCTGGGAGCCGATTCCCTGGATACTGTCGAGCTGGTTATGGCTTTGGAAGAAGAATTCGGCGTGGAAATCCCGGATGAAGATGCGGAAAAGATCACTACTGTAGGGGATGCCGTAAAGTATATTGAGGAAAAATCCGCCGGTAAATAAGTCTTACCGACAAGAAGTCCCGAATTACCCCGCCTTCTTACCGCGTCGGCGGGGTAATTTTTATACAGCAGGCGCGCCCGGATATGTGCTTATCTTCGCAAAGGGCGCTGTATAGACGCATAAACGACCCTTTCAATGGAGCCGTTAATTATGGACAAAAACAGAGTAGTGGTTACCGGACTCGGTGTGGTCTCGCCGGTAGGCAATGATGTCGATTCGTTCTGGCGTTCTCTTAAAGAAGGCATAAGCGGCATAGATAAACTGACGGTTTTCGACGCCTCCGCTTACGACGCGCGGATATCCGGCGAGGTCAAGGATTTCCAGCCGCAGTTGTACGGCCTCAACAAAAAAGAAGTCAACCGCATGGAGAAATTCGTGCAATACGCCATCGCCGGGGCTTATCAAGCGGTATCCGACGCCGGGATCAATTCGGATAATTGCGACCCGGAAAGGGTCGGTGTCGTGGTGGGGTCCGGCATCGGGAGCCTGCGGATCATAGAGGAGGAGCACAGCGTTGTGTTGAAGAACGGCCCATCGCGGATAACTCCTTTCCTGATTCCGATGCTTATAGTAAACGAGGCTGCCGGCAACATCGCCATACGTTTCGGTTTCAAGGGACCGAATATATGCGTGACTACCGCCTGCGCTTCAGGCAGCCACGCCATAGGCGACGCTTTCCGGATAATCCAGCAGGGGTATGCTGATGTTGTACTGGCCGGAGGGACGGAGAGTTGTATAACTTCCCTGGGGGTGGGAGGGTTTTGCGCCCTTAAGGCGCTATCTACGAGGAATGACGACCCCAAAAAAGCCAGCCGGCCTTTTGAGGCCAACCGCGACGGGTTCATAATGTCGGAAGGATGCGGTATCGTGGTGTTGGAAAATCTGGGACACGCCAGAAAAAGAGGCGCCAAGATTTACGCGGAGATGGCGGGTTTCGGCATGTCCTGCGATGCGTATCACATTACCGCCCCGGATCCGAGCGGTTACGGCCCTGCGCTGGCGATGAAATGGGCCTTGAGCGACGCCGGGTTGAACCCGCAGGACATAGATTATATAAACGCGCACGGCACGTCCACCAAACTAAACGACAAAATAGAGACTTTGGCGGTGAAGAAAGCTTTCGGAGCGAGCGCCTCCAAATTGATGATGAGTTCCACCAAATCCGTGACCGGACATTTGCTGGGGGCGGCCGGCGGCGTGGAGTTCCTGGCCTGCTGTCTTGCCATCAGAGACGGGGTTATACCGCCCACTATAAACTACGACGAGCCGGATCCGGAATGCGACCTCGATTATGTCCCGAATAAAGCCCGGGAACATAAAGTGAAGGCGGCGATGTCCAATTCCCTCGGTTTCGGCGGACACAATGCCAGTCTGGTGGTCAGGCAGTTCAAGGGATAACGAACGAAGGAAGATATGGGATATACTATAGGTGAAAAGATACTAAAGGCGCATGCCGGCGTCAAAGATATCAAACCGGGCGATTTCATCGAGGCAAAGGTCGATCTGGCGCTCGGCAACGATATAACGGCTCCGCTGGCTATAGAGGAATTCCGTAAATCCGGAGCGGAACGCGTTTTCGACAAGAACAAGATCGTATTGGTCCCCGATCATTTCGCCCCGGCGAAGGACCTGCGCAGCGCCAATCAGTGTAAGGTCCTGGCGGATTTCGCCTCCTGCCAGAAGATAAAGAATTATTTTGAAGTGGGGCGGATGGGGATAGAGCACGCCTTGCTGCCGGAGAAAGGGTTGGTCGTTCCCGGTAATCTGGTTATCGGCGCCGATTCTCATACCTGCACCTACGGGGCGCTCGGCGCTTACGCCACCGGCATCGGTTCCACCGATCTCGCCCGCGCTTATATAGACGGTAAGTGCTGGTTCAAGGTGCCGCCGACCGTTAAATTCGTTTATAAAGGAAAAAGGAACAAATGGGCGGGAGGGAAGGATCTTGTCTTGTTCACCATCGGGCAGATCGGCGTGGACGGAGCTATCTACAGGGTGATGGAATTTGCCGGTCCGGTAATAAAGAATCTTCCCATGGACGACAGGTTTTCAATGTCCAATATGGCTATCGAGGCCGGCGGAAGGGCCGGTTTGATCGAGCCGGATGAGATCACTTTCGATTACGTGGCGGAAACCGGACGCAAGGCCGGGGTTAAAGAACGCAGGCAATGGTCGGCACTTCATTCCGATCCCGACGCTTCCTATGAGAAGATCTATGAATGGGACATCAGCGGCATGCAGCCGCAGGTGGCTTGTCCGCATTTGCCGGAGAACGTTCAACCGGCGGACAAACTGGGAAAGGTTAAGGTCGATCAGGTGGTTATCGGTTCCTGCACAAACGGCAGGATATCCGACTTAAGAACGGCCGCGCGGCTGTTAAAAGGGAAAAAGGTGAAAGCGGGCGTGCGGTTGATAGTTATACCGGCGACCCAGAAGATATACATGCAGGCCGCGGCCGAAGGGTTGGCGGGTATATTCGTTTCCGCCGGAGGAGTGTTCTCCACCCCGACCTGCGGTCCCTGTCTCGGAGGGCACGTCGGGATACTGGCCGAGGGCGAAACGTGCGTCGCCACTACCAACCGTAATTTCATCGGCAGGATGGGCAGTCCGAAATCGTTCGTTTATCTGTCCAATCCGGCGGTGGCGGCCGCTTCCGCGGTCACCGGACGTATCACTCATCCGGAGGAGATCTAAATGTTGATAAAGGGCGCGGTGCATAAATTCGGCGACGATGTCAATACCGACGATATAATAGCGGCAAAATACCTGGTCACCACGGATCCCGCAGAACTCGGCAAGCATTGCATGGAGAATATCTCCCCGGATTTTTCGCTTAAAGTAAGCAAAGGGGACATCATCGTGGCCGGTAAAAATTTCGGCTGCGGTTCTTCCCGCGAACACGCCCCGCTGGCGTTAAAAGGCTGCGGGGTGGCGGCCGTGGTGGCGAAGAGCTTTGCCGGGATATTCTTCCGCAACGCCATAAATATCGGCCTGCCCTTTGTGGAACTGCAGGATACCGGAGATATCTCCGAAGGCGACGTCATAGAGATAGACCTCGGCTCCGGCCAGATAAGCGACTTGACGACCTCCCGGGAATACCGGACAAGGGCTTTCCCGGCGTTCCTCAGGGGCATCGTGGAAAAAGGCGGATTGATCAATTACGTGACCGCAAAACAGGAGAAGAAAAATGAAGGTGGAAAAGGAGAAGAAACTGGTAACTATCCATTGTAATGATTTTTCATCCGTGCGCGGGACCATCTACATAAACCAGGGAGAAAGGCTGCAGGATTTTATCAACGACGACAAAAGAGAGTTCATAGTCGTCACCGGCGTGACCGTCAGTTCCGGTTTCTTCAAGATACCGACGCGGCGCAACACGCTGATATTGAATAAAGCGTTCATCAAATGCATAGAAGAGGGGTAGAAATGGGAAAGCGCAATTACGATATAGCCGTGATTCCGGGCGACGGCACCGGACCGGAAGTGGTGGCGGAAGGGTTGAAAGTCCTCGAAGCTGCTTCCGCGAAATTTGGGTTTTCATACACCAGGAAGATGTTCGATTTCGGCGGAGAAAGATACCTCAAGACAGGCAAGACCCTGGAGGATTCGGATATCGCGGAACTGAAGGGGTATTCCGCCATTTATCTGGGAGCGATAGGCCATCCGGACGTCAAGCCGGGGATACTGGAGACCGGCATACTGCTTAAGTTGAGGTTTTCCCTTGACCAATACATCAACCTGCGTCCCGTGAGGTTGTATAACGAAAAATTCTGCCCTTTGAAGGACAAAAGGCCGGAAGATATAGATTTTGTGGTTGTCCGGGAAAACTCCGAAGGTTTGTACAAAGGTATGGGGGAGTTCATCGGCAAGGGGACGAAAGATGAGATTGCCACTCAGATATCCTATAATACGCGCAAGGGAGTAGAACGCTGCGTCAGATACGCCTATGAATACTGCCGCAGGCGCGATAAGAAGAAAAAGCTAACTCTCTGCGGGAAGACCAATGTCCTTACCTACGCCTGGGATCTCTGGCGCAGGGTTTTTGAGGAGGTCGGCCGGGAATATCCCGACATCAAGACCGATTACGCCCACGTGGACGCCACCACGATGTGGTTCGTCAAGAACCCGGAGTGGTTCGACGTGATAGTAACGGACAACATTTTCGGCGATATAATTACCGATCTGGGCGCGATGATCCAGGGCGGCATGGGCATCGCCGCCGGCGGGAACATAAACCCGCAGGGCGTGTCGATGTTCGAGCCGATCGGCGGTTCGGCCCCCAAATATACCGGGCAGAACGTGATTAATCCTCTGGCGGCCGTCTGCGCAGTGTCCATGATGCTGGAAACCCTTGGAGAAGGCGAGGCGGCAGCCTCGATCGAGCAGGCTGTGATAAAGATCGTCAGGGAGGACCTTTCTTCGCTGGCGGCGGGCAGGATGGGCTATTCTACCGCGGAGATCGGCGACCTTGTGGTCAAGGATCTTAAATAGCGTTTTTGCCTGTGTTGTAAAGCAAGTGTTTATTTCTTTGGGTTTCGATTTTTGACTACTCTGCGCGATCTAATGCTGGAAGCGGTTTTACAGCGCGCGAACGGAGGTCCAACATAAAATGAAAAAATATAATGTGTGCGTTGTGGGCGCCGGCGTCGTAGGCGTGGAGATGCTGCGCTGCCTGAAAGACAGGAAATTTCCGGTGAAGGAATTGAGCGTGCTGGCCCGTTCCAACCGCGATATGCGGGTTGATGGGACGACTTACGCGGTAAAGGCTATCGCTCCGGAATGTTTCCAGGGAATAGATTTCGCGCTGTTCGCCGGCACCGAGGGGGAAAAGGGAGCGGCGGTCACATTCGCGCCCGAAGCGGTGAAGCGCGGGGCGGTGGTCATCGACAACGGGGCGGATTTTCGTATGCAAAAGGACGTTCCGCTGGTGGTCCCGGAAGTCAACCCGCAGGACGCCCTCAAGCATAAAGGAATCATAGCCAATCCTAATTGTTCCACTATCCAGATGGTCGTGGCCCTTTCTCCGATCTATAAGGCTTTCGGGGTCAAAAGGGTGGTGGTTACCACTCTCCAGGCCGCATCCGGCGCCGGTAAAGGCGCGGTCGAACAGCTTAAAGAAGAAACGTCGCAAGCGGTGCGCAACGGGTTCGATATCCGCGGCCTGGCGGCTGCGGAACAGTCTATGCCGCAGCAGCTTGGGTTCAACGTTTTTCCGCATATAGGCGGTTTTGCCGAAGACGACTATACTTCCGAGGAATGGAAGCTGGTCAAGGAAACGCATAAGATAATGCATGACGATAAGATATGCATCTCCGCAACCACCGTGCGAGTCCCGGTGATGACCGGCCATTCCGAGGCGGTTTATCTGGAGACTTCCCGCGACGCCGACGCGGCGCAGATCAAGGAAACCCTCTCCGGCGCGCCCGGGATCATTATGGCCGACGATCCGGCGGGAGGACTTTACCCTATGCCTAAAGACGTCCTCGGCAGGGATGAGGTCTTCGTGGGCAGGGTCAGGCGCGACCCGTTCGTGAAAAACGGTTTCTGGCTATGGGTCGTGGCGGATAACCTGCGTAAGGGCGCGGCGGCCAATGCCGTGCAGATAGCGGAAATATTGAGCGGGCAATAAAAGTCATCCGCCGGCCTGCCTTTTGGAAAGATATGCCTCCGTTAACCGAACAGCGCAACATAAAATTGGTGCTTGAATACGACGGCGGCCGTTATTCCGGCTGGCAGAGGCAGAACCGGAAAGAGAAAGCAAGAGGGGAGAAGACGGTGGAGCGGTCCGTGTCGGCGGCGCTGCGCAGGCTTTTCGGCCGTGAAGCGCGTCTGACCGGGGCCGGGCGCACCGACGCCGGAGTGCACGCACGCGGACAGGTCGCCAACTTCCGGATATCTTCAAAGCTTTCCTGCGACAGGATACAGCAAGCCTTGAACGCTTTTCTTCCCGGCGACATATCGGTGCTTTCCGCTTCGGAGGTCCCCGGCGCTTTTCACAGCAGGTTCTCGGCAAAAAGCAAGCATTACCGTTATTCCATCCTTAACCGAAGGGCGCCCCCTGCACTGCTCAGGGGAAAGGTGCACCATTGTTCTTATAAGCTTGACGTGGATTTGATGCGCAGGGAAGCGCGGGAATTACGCGGCAGGCATGATTTCAGGGCTTTCCAGAACGCAGGTTCTCCCCGCAAAGGGGGGACGGTGCGAAACATGCTCTCTGTCGAGGTGAAGCTCAATCGCGCTGACGGCATTATTTCCATAGATATGAAGGCGGATGGTTTCTTGTACAATATGGCCAGGAATATAGCCGGGACCCTGATTGATATCGGCAGGGGCAGATTGCCGGCCGGCAGCACGGCCGGGATACTGGAGTCGCAGGATCGCAGGTTCGCCGGACAATCAGCCCCGGCATGCGGTTTATGCCTTGTGGAAGTTAAATATTGAAGGTCTCACGGCGATAAAAAACGGCGATAAAAAACATTGACGGGATGACCTTTCTGTGATAATATCAATTTTTCTTGATAGGGATTACAACTAAACACGGGCGTCATTTGCCTGAAACGTAACAATCAACACGGGAAAGTGTTATGAACAAAACATACGTAACTCGTAAAGAGGATGTTAAGCGTAAATGGTATCTGGTCGATGCCAAGGAGAAGGTCCTGGGCAGGATGGCGACCAGAATAGCGATAGTGTTGAGGGGAAAGCATAAGGCGGTATTTTCTCCCAGCATGGACGCCGGCGACGGTGTTATCGTGATCAACGCCGCCAAGGTGAAGGTCACGGGACGCAAGATGAAACAGAAGGTTTACAGCCGTTATTCCGGTTATCCGGGAGGGCTTAAACAGGTCCCCCTGGAGACGATGCTGGCGAAAAAGCCGGAGATGGTGGTCAGATTGGCCGTGCAGAGAATGCTGCCCGGCGGTCCGCTGGGCAGGGATCTTATCAAAAAACTTAAAGTTTACGCCGGGGAGACGCATAAACAGCAGTCGCAGCAGCCGGCGGTTCTCGAATTTTAGTAAATAGCTGCCGCGGAAGCCGGCAGAGAAAAACGGAAGGGTTTGGAAGAATATGGACAACGTGACAAAATTTATTTCTGTGGGAAGACGTAAGGAAGCTATAGCCAGGGTACAGTTATTACCCGGCAGCGGGGCTATTACGGTGAACAAAAGGCCTTTTGACAATTACTTTTTAAGAGAGACCGACAGGATTCTCGCCAAGCAGCCGCTGGTGGTACTTGGTGTTTCCACCAAGTATGATATAGTGGCGAATATACGGGGCGGCGGGCTGACCGGGCAGGCCGGGGCTTTGCGCCACGGTATTTCCAGGGCCTTGGTGCAGTCCGATCCGGATACGAAAGAGCTCTTGCGCAGGCAGGGTTTTCTTACCAGGGATCCCAGGATGAAGGAAAGAAAGAAGGCCGGACAGAAGGGGGCGCGTAAACGTTTCCAGTGGACCAAGAGGTAAATAGATCCTTAAATCAGGCGGTAATCTTGCCCGCTTCCCTTCCCAGGGGAAGCGGGTTTTTATTTTAGGCGGAGCAAAAACGGTCTTCGGGAAGCGGAGTTTCAAATTGATTATTCAGGCCGGGAATACGCCGTTTTTCGGTCTGCCTCCGCAAAAGCGGCGAAGCTGCGGCGGATTTCGTCGGCCGCCCGACGATAAAAAACTTGATTTTAAGCGGGGTAACGGTATAATTAAACATTATATAGCGTATAAAGTTTCTTTCGAGGAAGGGCGAATGAAATGCTGAATGTGGGTGTAGTTGGAGCTTCCGGTTATACAGGAGAGATCCTTATAGAATTGCTTTTAAAACATCCCCGTGTCCGCATCAGCGGGTTGTTCTCTCAGACATACAAAACGCGCGCGGTCGGCGAGGTCTTTCCGCAATTCTCCGGCAGGCTGGATATGGTTTTCTGCGCTCCGCTGGCCAAAGAGATCGCTTCAGTCTGCGATCTCGTTTTTCTCGCTCTGCCGCACACGATATCGATGAATTACGTTCCTTTTCTGCTTAGCAGGGGCAAGCGGGTTATAGATCTTAGCGGCGACTACAGGTTTAAAGATTATCGTGTTTATGAAAAGTTCTACGGGGTTTCTCATAAAGATACCTCCAACATCAAGAAAGCGGTCTACGGGCTGCCGGAACTTTACCGTTTCAGTATCAAACGGGCGAAACTCGTTGCCAACCCCGGTTGTTATCCCACGGCGGCCATACTGGCTTTGGCTCCGCTGGTCGCCTGCGGCATTATCCGGGAAGATACCCTGGTGGTAGACGCGAAGTCGGGGGCAAGCGGCGCAGGGCGAAAACTCGTGCAGGAACTTTCTTTCTGCGAGGTCAACGGAGATTTCAAGGCTTACAAGGTCAACACGCATCAGCATATCCCGGAGATCAACCAGGTGCTTTCCCGTCTTTCCGAACATACGATGGACGTGACGTTCGTCCCGCACTTATTACCGGTGGAAAGAGGCATCCTGGAGACGGTTTATTGCTTCAGAAAACCGGTTTCCGGGAGAAAACGCGGTATCCCGGGGACCGTCCGCAGGCTTTTCGCCAATTTCTACGAGACGGAACCGTTTATCCGGCTTAAGGAAGAAGGCTCGTTCCCCCGATTAAAAGATGTGCGCGGGACCAATTTCTGCGATATAGGCATAAAGGAAGAGGCGGACAGGATCATCGTTATCTCCGCAATAGATAATCTGGTAAAAGGCGCTGCCGGTCAGGCGGTGCAGAATATGAATATAATGTGCGGGTTTTCCGAGAAAGAGGGTCTGCTTTAAATATGAACGGTTTCATAAGACGCGCTGTTCTCCCCGGAGGTTTCAAGGCTTCGGGAGCTTCGTGCGGATTGAAGAAGTCTCTCGCCGATGACCTGGCGCTTTTTTATTCCGATCTCCCGGCGACCGCAGCGGCGGTATTTACCAGGAATCTTGTTAAGGCGGCTCCTTTGACGGTCAATATGCGGAATCTGCGCGCAAGCCGCAGTTTCCGGGCCGTCATCGCCAACAGCGGCAACGCCAATTGTTATACCGGGCAAGAAGGTATCGAAGACGCTTTGTATCTTTGCCGGCGCGTTGCCGCCGGACTTTCCATAGACGTTCGGCAGGTCCTGGCCGCTTCCACGGGAATAATCGGCAGACGCATGCCGGCCAGGACGATGGGCTCCGCCGTCCCCGGCCTTATTTCTTCGTTGTCCGTTTCAGGAATTCAAAGGGCGCAAAAGGCCATAATGACCACGGATACCTTCTCAAAAGGGGCCACGGCTTTTTTCAGCGTCTCCGGCAGAAAGGCCTCAGTCTGCGGAGTGGCTAAAGGCGCGGGGATGATCGCCCCGGATATGGCCACGATGCTTTGTTTCATCTTTACCGACGCCGCGCTGGGGCCGGGCCCGCTGAAAGCTGCTTTAAAGAAGGCGGTCGCTCCGACCTTCAATTGTATCACGGTGGACGGGTGCATGAGCACCAACGACAACGTCATTTTGCTTGCGAACGGCGCCTGCGGGGCGGGGAAGATTTCGGGCGGGAAGGATTATTCTTCTTTTTGTTCGGCCCTGGAGGCCGTCTGTCGGGAACTGGCGTTGATGATGGTCAGGGACGGGGAGGGGGCGAGCAAGTTTATCCGTATCAGCGTTGAAGGGGCGCTGAACGGCCGCCAGGCCAGAACCGGAGCGCTGGCCGTTGCGAATTCGAACCTGTTCAAGACGGCGGTATACGGGGAAAACAGGAATTTCGGCAGGATCATCGCCGCGCTGGGAGCCAGCGGCATAAAGTTTGATCCGGGTAAAATCAGGTTGAAAGCGGGGTCTCTCAAACGCAGGGACGTCGACGTGTATGTCCATCTCGGCGCGGGCCGCGGCAAGGCCGTAGTCTATACCTCCGATCTGACGCCGGAATACATAAAGATAAACGCGGAATACAGTTAGCCGCAAGCGAGGCGTGGAGAAATGGAAGAAGCTATAAAAAAAGCGGATGTGTTGATAGAGGCGCTGCCGTATATAAAACGTTTCCACAATAAGCCGGTGGTGATTAAATACGGAGGGAGTATCCTCGGGGAAGAGAAGATACGTAAAGGGGTGCTCGAGGACATTGTTTTTTTGAGCTTTATGGGATTGAGGCCGGTGCTCGTGCACGGCGGCGGCCCGAACATAAGCGACAGAATGCGCAGCGCCGGCAAAAAGACGGAGTTCGTGGACGGTATGCGGGTTACCGACGAGGAGACCCTGTCCGTGGTGGAGGATGAATTGCAGAAACTTAACGAGCTTATCGTGGAGGAGATGTCGGATATCGGCGGCAGGGTGGCCGGACTGAACGGGCGTTCCGACGGTATAATATTCACCGAGAAGAAGAAAGCCCGGATAGACCTCGGTTACGTCGGTGATATCGTGCGCATAGACCAGGGGGTCATTTCTTCGGAGCTGGAGAAACACAAGGTGGCGGTTGTCCTGCCGATGGGCCTGGGCCCAGACGGCAAAGGATATAACGTCAACGCCGACGAAGCGGCTTCTCATATCGCCGCCGCCCTGGGGGCGGAAAAATTAGTGCTGTTGACGAACGTCAAAGGTATAATGAGGAATCCGGATGATCCGGCTTCTTTCATTTCCGCGATCAACATCAAGGAAGCCCGCGAGCTTATGCGCGACAAGGTAATACAGCAGGGCATGATCCCCAAGGTGGACGCCTGCATTGAAGCGCTTGTCTCCGGGGTGAAGAAGACGCACATAATAGACGCCAGGATCCCGCACGGCCTGCTGCTGGAGATATTCACCGATCAGGGCGTGGGCACGGAGATAAATCATTAATCAAACCGCAGAAATCTCCGGTTTTCAAGACGGAGGTATTCGATAAATAAACCCCGGGTTTCAGCCCGGGGAGCTTCATTAATCTCTCTCGGAGACGATGAAAAAAGAAGAGATATTCGGGGAATACGAAGAGCACATACTTTCCACGTACCGCAAGATACCTCTGATTTTCGTCAAAGGCAAGGGGAGCAGGCTCTGGGATATTCACAATAGGGTTTTTCTGGATTTCTTTCCCGGCTGGGGCGTGAACAACGTAGGACACTGCCATCCCAAGGTGATGTCGGCCGTCAGGGACCAAATCTCGCGCCTGATATTCGTGCCGAATTCATATTACAACGTTTGCCAGGCCCAACTCGCCGGAGAGCTGTCTTTTTACACCTTCCCGGCGTCTTATTTTTTCTGTAATTCCGGGGCGGAGGCGAACGAGGCTGCGATAAAGCTGGCCAGGCAGTTCGGCAAGGGCAGGTACGGGATAATTACTTTTGAGAACGCTTTCCACGGCAGGACCATGGGGGCGCTTGCCGCTACAGGCCAGGAAAAGTACCAGCGCGGTTTTGGGCCGATGCTTGAAGGTTTTAAAAGCGTGCCTTTCAACGATATCTCGGCGGTGGAGAAAGCCGCCGGCCCGGAGACGGCGGCGGTGATGCTGGAGCTTATACAAGGAGAAGGCGGTATTAATGTCGCGACAAAGGAATTCGTCGCCTCCCTGAGGGAGCTTTGCGACCGTAAAAAGCTGCTGCTTATCGTGGACGAAGTGCAGACCGGGATAGGCCGGACCGGAAAGATGTTCTGTTATCAGAATTACGGCGTTATGCCCGATGTGCTTACCGCGGCCAAGGCATTGGGAGGCGGGCTGCCGATCGGTTTGATGGCGGTCAGGAAGGAATTTTCAGACGTGCTGGGGTCGGGTATGCACGCCTCCACTTTCGGCGGCGGCCCGGTGATCTGCAAGGCCGCGCTGGCCGTGTTGAGAGCGATACGCAGAGAGAAATTGCTGGATAACGCGGTAGAAATGGGAGAATACCTGAAACAGCGCCTCCTCGTTTTAAAGGGAAAGTATCCGGTCATTAAGGACGTGCGGGGCATGGGGCTGATGCTCGGCATCGAACTTGCCGTTAGCGGAGACGGAGTGGTTGAATATTGCAGGGAGAAGGGGCTTTTGATAAACTGTACGCATGAGAAGGTGCTGCGTGTTATGCCGGCATTAAACGTTACCAGGGGGCAGATAAACAAGGCCGCGGGCATCTTGTCCTGCGCCCTCGCCCGCGTTTAATCCCCTCGCCCAGAAATCTCCGGCTTTCAAGCCGGAGAGAAATGCGGAGTAGATTACCCCGGGCGCCTGTCCTGGACAGTCAGACGGGCTCACTGCCGAAGTTTGTCGAAAGGCCGGCCCGGGGAGTTTCAATAACGGAATGCCGGCAGGGCTGGCAGGGAGGAACGGATAGTGAAGAAAGATCTTATTTCCATAAACGATCTCACGGCCGACGAGATAAAAAGCATATTCGCGCTGGCCGGCAAATTGAAGAGAAATCCCTCCAGGTATTCGCGTTCGCTTTCCGGCAGGACGCTCGCCCTGCTTTTCCAGAAACCTTCCAACAGGACAAGGGTCTCTTTCGAGGTCGGGATGTTTCAATTGGGGGGGCACGGTATTTATCTCGGCCCCGACGAGATAAAACTGGGGGTAAGAGAGGCGATCCGGGACGTCGCCAGGACGCTTTCCCGTTATGTGGACGGGATAGTTCTTAGGACTTTCGCGCACAACAACGTTCTGGAAATGGCCGAATACTCCTCCGTACCCATCATAAACGGGCTCTCGGATTTCTCCCACCCCTGTCAGGCGCTGGCCGATATCTATACCGTGATCGAGAAAGGCAGGGAAGTGGATAAGACGACGTTCGTTTACGTGGGGGACGGCAATAACGTTTGCAATTCCCTTATTTACGTCTGCGCCAAAATGGGGATCGATATGCGCATTGCCGCGCCTCACGGTTACGAACCGGACAGAAAACTCGTCTCCGAGGCCTCGGAACTGGCCGCCTCGCGCGGCAGCAGCATAGAGCTTTTCAGGGATCCTTTCAAAGCCGCCGCGGGAGCGGACGTCATTTACACGGATGTCTGGGCCAGCATGGGGCAGGAGAAGGAAACGGCCAAAAGAAAGAAGGCGTTCCAGGGATTCCAGGTCAACGACAGGCTTCTGGCCTCGGCAAAGAAAGACGCGCTCGTGATGCATTGCCTGCCCGCGCACCGCGGTGAAGAAATAACGGATGAAGTGCTTGACGGAAGGCATTCGGTTGTTTTCGACGAGGCCGAGAATAGAATGCACGTGCAGAAGGCCGTATTGATGAAGTTCCTGGGACAATAAGGATAAGAGACGGAGAATAAGATGAAAAAAGTGGTTTTGGCGTATTCCGGCGGGCTGGATACTTCCTGTATAGTCCGCTGGCTGAAGGAGCGGGGGTATGAAGTCATCTGTTTTGTGGCAGATCTCGGCCAGGGGCTGGGAAAGGGAGAAGATTTCGGCCTGATAAATAAAAGAGCCCTGGTTGCCGGGGCCTCCAAGGTTTACATAAAGGATCTGCGCCGGGAGTTCATAAACGATTTTATCATACCGGCGCTCAAAGCCGGCGCGGTCTACGAAGGTAAGTACCTGTTGGCTACTGCGTTGGGCCGTCCGCTGATCGCCAAATACCTGGTGGATATAGCCCGTAAAGAAAAGGCTTCGGCCGTGGCGCACGGATGCACGGGAAAAGGTAACGACCAGGTGAGGATCGAGGTGACGACGGGCATCCTGGAGCCCGGCCTGGAGATAATCGCGCCTGTAAGGGATTGGGAATTCAAGTCGCGGGAAGAAGAGATGGAGTATGCCGGGAAATTCGGCATTCCCATAGATGTGACCAAGAAAAAACCTTACAGTATAGACAGGAACATCTGGGGCATCAGCATAGAAGCGGGGATACTGGAGGATCTTGAACAGGAACCGCCCGAGGACGCCTATATGATTACGCGCAGCCCGTCCGCCGCTCCCTCCAGACCTAAATATATCGAGGTCTCTTTCGAGAAAGGGGTGCCGTGCGCGATAGACGGCAGGAAAATGCCGCCGGACGTTTTGATCCAGAGTCTTAACGAGACCGGCGGTAAACACGGCGTGGGCCGTTACGATATGCTGGAGAACAGGCTGGTAGGGATTAAATCGCGCGAGATATACGAAGCCCCCGGAGCGACTATCCTGCACCTGGCGCATAAAGAACTGGAGTGCCTTGTTTTCGACCGTGAGTTGGCGCATTTTAAAGAGGGTATTGCGCTCAAGTATTCCGAGTTGATCTATAACGGCCTCTGGTATTCGCCTCTGCGGGAAGCGCTCGGCAGATTCGTGGATTCCACGCAGGAGAAAGTCACCGGGACCGTGCGGCTTAAACTTTTCCGGGGGAACTGCACGGTAGTAGGGCGGAAGTCTCCTTACGGACTTTACAAAAAAGAGTTGAGCACTTACGGCCGCGACGACAAGTTCGATCAGAAACTGGCGGAAGGTTTCATCAAACTCTGGGCTATGCCCTATAAAGGGGCGAAGAAACGGGGAAGGGCGGAATGAAAAAATACGGCGCTGGAAAGTTGTGGGGCGGAAGGTTCTCCGGCCGCACGGACCGGGAGTTCTTCGATTTTCAGAAATCGCTGGATTATGACTTCAGGCTGGCCGAATTCGACATCTCCCATTCTTTGATTCACATTGCCGCCTTGCGCGGAGCCGGGCTGTTGAACGGACGCGAATACGCGGCGCTGGAGAAAGCGCTGCGCCGTCTGCTGAAACGCGTCCGCAGTGAAGGGCCGGGTTTCATCCTCCGGGAGAAAGGGGCGGCGGAGGACATTCACAGTTATATCCATGGGCAGGTGGAGAAAGAGGCAGGCCGGGCCGCCCTAAAACTTCATACTTTTCGTTCTCGCAACGACCAGGTGGCGTTCGACGAAAAATGGTATTGCCTGAAAGAATGCGCGGATATAGCCGGATTGATGGACGCCCTGGACGGCTCCCTGAAAAAGCTTTCCGACAGGAACCGCGGCGTAATCTTTCTCGGTTATACCCACGCTCGCAGGGCTCAGGCGATCACTTTCGAGCTTTATCTCGACGCTTTTCGTTCCATGTTCGGCCGAGACAGGCAGAGGCTCGGCGATTATTACGGCCGGCTGCGCGTCGGTATCGGAGCAGGGGCCCTTGCCGGCACCTCGCTCGGCAGAGATGCGTACGCCAAGGCGGTGAAAGCGGCGGTCTCCGGGGACAGGTCCAAGGTGGTCCCTGCGGAAAACAGCGTGGACCATGTCAGCGACAGGGATTATATAATCGAATTGCTTTCCGTGCTTTGTATCATACAGATGCATCTTTCGCGCCTCGCCGAGGATCTGATATTGTATTCCGGGAGCGAGTATTTCTTCCTGAGCTTGCCGGAAGAGTTCTGCACCGGTTCTTCGCTTATGCCGCACAAGAAAAACCCCGACTTTCTGGAACTGGTGCGCGGGAACACCGGCAGGGTTTACGGCGGACTGATCTGGGTGCTTACCCTGATGAAGGGGCTGCCGTTGAGTTACAACCGCGACATGCAATTGGACAAAGAACCTTTGTTTTCCGTAGTGGAGACCATGAAAAACGAGTTGTCGCTTCTCTGCCGGTTCCTGCCCGGTGTAAAGGTGAACGTCGGGGCGGTGAAGGCGGCGCTTTCGGACAGGACTTTTTACGCGACCGAGCTCGCGGAGTGGATGGTGAGGGAGAAAAAGGTGCCTTTTAAAAAGGCGCACGAAGCCGCCGGCTTACTGATAAAGGCTGCGGAATCCTCCGGGAAAAAGATAGAAGATATGAAAGACGCCGAGTTGCGGCGTCTGCATCCGGCGTTTAACGCCGCGGTCATCAAGCGCGTGATGGACCCGTTTTACGCGGCGGGAGGCGGAAAACGCGCGCCGGAAAAGAAGAGCGGCGGCGTGAAACCGGCCGGGCTGAAGCCTCCGGCCGTCGAACTTTAAGCACAGGAAAGAAAGACAAAGATGCACGATTTTGTCCGCAGGAACGGAAGGTTATATTGTGAAGGGGTGGACCTTGAAAAGGCGGTCTCTAAGTTCGGCACTCCGCTTTTCGTATATAGCCGTAATACCCTGACCGGGCATTTTCTCAAGCTCAAGGACGCTTTCCGGGAAATAGACCCGTTGATATGTTATTCCGTGAAGGCAAATTCCAATCTGGCCATATTGAAGACCCTGGTGCAAGAAGGGGCCGGCCTGGATATAGTCTCCGGCGGCGAGCTTTTCAGGGCTTTGAAGAGCGGCTGCCCGCCGGAGAGAATAGTTTACGCCTCGGTGGGCAAGACGGACAGGGAGATAGAAGAGGCGGTAGCCGGGAAAATTCTGTTCTTCAACGTGGAGTCGGAGCCGGAGATGGAGAGGATCGGCTTTATCGCCCGCAAATACGGCAGGCGGGTGAAGATAGCCCTGCGCATCAATCCGGACGTCGAGGCGAAGACCCATAAATTCATAACTACCGGCAAGATAACCAATAAATTCGGCATAGACCTGGATAACGCCGCCAGGATAATACGCTCGAGGGCGAAATACCGCTCGCTCGATATCTGCGGCCTGCATATGCACATAGGTTCGCAGATAACCGACGGAGAACCGTTCCTCGCCGCCATCAACAAGGTAGCCGGTTTCGCGCGCAGCCTTTCTGCGGACGCGGATATCCGTTATCTGAATATCGGCGGCGGCCTGGGGATCATATACGATAGAGAGAACCCGCAGACCGCCCTCGCTTTCTCCCGGAAGGTGCTCCCGGTGCTGAAGAAGAGCGGTTTCAAGATAATTATGGAACCCGGCCGGTTTATCTGCGGCAACGCGGGCATACTGGTCTCCAGGGTGATTTACGTCAAGAGGACGCCGTTGAAGAAATTCATCATCGTCGACGCCGGCATGAACGACCTGATAAGGCCGGCTTTATACGGGGCTTTTCATCGTATCGAACCGCTGAAGAGTATGCGCGGCGGGTCGGAAAGAGCGGACGTTGTAGGCCCCATCTGCGAGAGCGGGGATTTTCTGGCCAAAGACAGGAATCTGCCGCGCTTTAGACAGGGGGATTGCCTGGCGGTGATGAGCGCCGGGGCCTACGGCTTCAGTATGTCTTCCAATTATAACTCCCGGCCGAGGGCCGCGGAGATTATGGTGCGGGGGAACCGCGCTGTATTGATCAGGCGGAGGGAAGATTATGCGGATCTGGTGCGTAATGAGATCGTTGTTTAAAGCGGCCTGCAGACAAGGCGCTAAGCCGGGGATTATATGTTTTTTCACCGCGGTTGTGTTCTTCTGCGCGTTATATCTCCGTGATGCCGCGGCGCAAACACAGAGATTTATCAAACACGGCGACGGAATAATGAGATTTATCACAGTCAACTCCCCGTTTCCGGCGGTCTATATGTTCGAGATGCCGCCGGCCTGGGCTCCGGAGAGCGCCCCTCCCGGCGCCGTGGACGGAAGTTGGTACGGGAAGCGTATAAAAGAGGACGCCTGGATAAAGATAATACCTTTCGACAACAGCGCCGGGCTGAAAGCGGAGGATATAGCGAAGCTGGTCAAAAAACAGTATTTTAACGACGGGGAATGCTCTTTGGATGATTTTCACAAGGATACCGTTTACGTTTCTTCTTCGGCGTACCCCTGCCAAGCCTATTTCTACGAAAAGTGTCCGCCCGGGAAGGTCAATTTTTTCGTGATTTGCGACGTGGGGGCGCTTCAGGCGGTGATATTCAATCTTTCCTGCCGCGGGGAGGTTAGGGAAGATCTGAACGGATATATGGAGGACCTGGATAGAATAATGCGGAGATTCCAATGGCAGGAAAAATGAAATCCTCCGGGAGAACGATTGATTTCGTGAAGATGGCCGCCTCCGGCAACGACTTCGTCATCCTGAAAAAGCGTTCGCTCGCGGCCGGACGCAGGAGCCTGCCCGTGCTGGCCCGTATGATCTGCGACAGAAAATTCGGGGCCGGGGCGGACGGGATGCTTTTGCTCGAAGATGAGGTTTCCGGCGGGGTGAGAATGAGGATATTCAACGCCGACGGCTCGGAAGCGGAGATGTGCGGCAACGGGGCGCGCTGCGCAGCCTTGTTCTCAGGCAGAAAAACGCTGGACCTTCACACGAAAGCCGGCTTTATATCCTGCCGTGTCAACGGAGGAAGCGTCCGTATCCGGCTTACCGCGCCCAAGGGGTTCCGCGGTGGGGTGGATGTGCCGCTCGGCGGCCGGGCCTTAAAGGCTTATTTCGTCAATACCGGGGTGCCGCACGCGGTGGTCTTCGTGCAGGGACTCGATTCCATAGACGTGGACGCGCTCGGAAGGATGATCCGTTATCACAAGGTGTTCTCGCCTGCCGGGGCCAACGCCGATTTCGCGGAGATAACCGGGCCCGGGACACTAAAGGTCAGGACGTATGAAAGAGGGGTGGAAGGGGAAACGCTCGCGTGCGGGACAGGTTCTACTGCCGCCGCTTTGGCGGCATCCTGTCATCTCGCTATGCCGGAAGGTAATGCCGTTTTCAGAGTGTTGACACGCAGCGGCGAGATCCTCAGAGTGCATTTTCACAAGAAAAAGGACTGTTCTTTCAGCGACGTGTGGTTGGAAGGCGGGGCCAAAATCGTCTACAAAGGAGTTTATTATGTTTAGCGGTTCCATTGTCGCCCTGGTTACCCCTTTTAAGAACGGCAAGGTGGATGAGAAGCGGCTGCGGTCTTTGATAGATTTTCAGATTGAGAACGGGACCTCCGGCATCGTTCCCTGCGGGACCACGGGCGAATCCGCCACTCTTTCCGTGCGCGAACACGAGAGGGTGATAGAGATATCGGTTGAGCAGTCCGCCGGACGCGTTCCGGTGATCGCCGGGACCGGCTCAAATTCCACGCAAGAAGCCATACAATTGACGGTAAACGCCGCCAAGTCCGGGGCCGGCGCCTCTCTTCAGATCTCCCCATATTATAACCGGCCGACCCAGAAGGGTCTTTACGAACACTTCAAGGCGGTCGCCGACGCCGCCGGGATACCGGTCATACTTTATAACATAGCTTCCCGCACCGGGGTCAATATCGAACCGGAGACGATCGCCAGGCTGGCAGCCGACTGTAAAAACATCGTCGGCGTCAAAGAAGCCTCCGGCAGCCTGGACCAGATGTCGCGCGTCAAAGCCCTCTGCGGGGAGAAATTCGATCTTATTTCAGGGGACGACAGCCTGACTCTGCCGGTGCTTGCGATCGGCGGTACCGGCGTGATCTCGGTTGCCGCCAATATCGTGCCGGCCGACGTCGCCGCCCTGATAGACAATTATTGCGGCGGCAAGGCCGCCGAGGCGCGCAGACTGCATTACCGCCTGCTGCCGTTGATAAAGTCGCTGTTCCTGGAAACAAACCCTATCCCGGTAAAAACGGCTATGGGTATGCTCGGTATGTGCGATGCGGATGTGAGGCTGCCTTTGACCCCTATGTCGGAAGATAACGCCGGAAGACTGCGGGCGTCGTTGAAGGATTACGGCTTATTAAAGGAATAGTCAATAATAGCAATTAGAGCGAAAGGAAGCGACGATGATAAAACTTGGCGTTTCGGGGGTCTGCGGACGGATGGGCAGGCGTATTCTGGAACTCGCCTCCTGCGACAAGGATTTTGAGATAATGCTGGCCTTGGAACGCAAAGGCATCCCCCAGATAGGCAGGGAATTAGGCAAGGTGAAGATATCCTCGAACCCGGACGGGATGTTCCTTATAGACGTGTTCGTGGATTTCTCCGCTCCTGAGGCCAGCATCGCCAATCTGGAATACGCCGTTAAATATAATAAGGCGCTGGTGCTCGGCACCACCGGTCTTGCGGAAGACCAGGTATCTAAAGTGCGCAGGGCATCCGATTCCATCCCGCTGGTTTATTCCCCCAATATGTCGGTAGGGGTTAACGTGCTTTTCAGCGCGCTGGCCGATATCAGCCGCAAGCTCGGACGGGATTATAAAGCGGAGATAGTCGAGGCGCATCACGACGGGAAAAAGGACGCTCCTTCCGGCACGGCCAAAAAGATGCAGGAAGTTATAGCGGCCTCCGGTTTATCCAATCCGCCGGTGCATTCGGTAAGACTGGGAGACATCGTCGGCGATCACACGGTGATATTTTGCGGCAATTCCGAGCGCATAGAGATAAAACATCAGGCGCACACGCGCGATCTTTTCGCTCTCGGAGCGCTGAAGGCCGCAAAATGGGCCGCCGGGCAGAAACCGGGACTGTATTCGATGAAGGATGTGCTCGGGCTGTGATAAAAAATCGATAAAGAAGGGCGATACATCGCGTTATAGAAGAAGGGATATAAAATATGTTCGAGTTGTCCGATAATCTGCAGAGCCTGCCTCCGTATCTTTTTGTGGAGATAGACAAGGCGAAACGGAAGGCCAGGGCCGCGGGAAGGGACGTGATTGATTTCGGTATCGGTGATCCGGACCAGCCTACGCCGGGTTACGTTATAGACGCACTCTGCCGCGCCGCGCGCGATCCCGCCAATCACCGTTACGCCCTTGACCAGGGCATCCCCTTGTTGCGCGAATCGATCTGCGCCTGGTACCGGAAGCGTTTTTCCGTCTCTCTCGACCCGGAGAAAGGGGTGCTGCCTTTGATAGGATCCAAGGAGGGTATCGCGCATTTTCCGGCAGCTTTTCTCAACGCCGGGGATTATTCGCTTGTTCCGGATCCGTGTTATCCTCCTTATAAAGGCGGAACGATACTCGCCGGCGGAAGGGTACACCTGATGCCGTTAAAGGAAGACAATTCTTTTCTCCCGGACTTCAAGAGTATTCCCGAATCCGTATTGAAAAGAGCGAAGATAATATTTCTGAATTATCCCAATAACCCCACCGGCAGGACGGCGGATAAGGTTTTTTTCTCCGAAGCCGTGGCGTTCGCTCTCAAACACGGTTTGATACTCGTCTCCGACTTGGCCTATTCCGAGATGTCTTACGACGGATATAAACCCGGGAGCATGCTGGAGATCGAAGGGGCCGGGGATTGCGTGATAGAGTTTCACTCGCTTTCCAAGACCTGTAATATGACCGGGTGGAGGGTGGGGTGGGCCTGCGGCAACTCCTTTCTTGTTTCGGCGCTTGCCAAGGTGAAGTCCAACATCGATTCCGGTATTTTTACGGCTTTGCAGTACGCCGGGGCCGCCGCCCTCGACAACAGCGCGGCGCAGACGGACGCGATGAGCGCTCTTTACCGGGAACGCCGCGACATACTGGTCGGCGGGCTGCGTAAACTGGGCTGGCGGGTTCATTCTCCCGGCGCCACGTTCTATCTCTGGTTCAGGGTCCCCGACCCCCAAAAGAGTTCTATGGAATACGCGGCTTATCTTCTGGATAAAGCCGATATTATTGTGACCCCGGGCGTGGGTTTCGGCGAGAATGGAGAGGGATATCTGCGCATGGCGCTTACCGTACCGGCCGAGAGGATCAAAGAGGCGTTGAAACGCCTGGAGAAATTGCTCTGAAAACCGGACGGTGTTATATAGCCGTGGGTTCGAACCTCGGCGACAGACGCGGCAACATCCGCGCGGCGATATCCCTGACCGGCGCGCTGCCGCGGACGAAAGTTCTTAGGGTTTCTTCTTTGTTCGAGAACGCTCCCGCGGGGGGGCCGCGCGGCCAGGGTGATTTCTTGAACGGCGCTTTCAGCCTGGAAACCGGCCTGACGCCGTCCAGGCTGCTGGCCGGATTAAAAAGGATAGAGCGTGAACTTGGCCGCAAGCCCGGCGCGCGCAACGGCCCCCGTTCAATAGATCTGGATATACTTTGGTACGACGGGAAGAGGCTTAACGGTTCGGCATTGCGTATCCCTCATCCCCGGATGTTCAGGCGCGATTTCGTATTGCGCCCGCTGCTGGAGATTCTATGAAACATCTTCCCTCGAGGGGGAAAAAGCGAACAATGAAGGTAATACGCAGCATAAAGGCGATGTCCGGTTTTTCTTCCAAAGCCGCCGCCGGCGGCAGAAAAACAGGTTTTGTCCCCACAATGGGGGCTTTGCACGCCGGACACGTCAGCCTGATCAGAAAAGCCCGCCGCGACAACGACGCGGTAGTGGTCAGCGTTTTCGTCAACCCGCTTCAATTCGGCCCTTCCGAAGACTTTCGCAGATATCCCCGGGATCACGCCTCCGACGCCGGCATCTGCCGCGCAGAAGGAGTGGATGTGCTGTTTTGTCCCTCCGCGCAGGAGATGTACGGCCCGGAATTCCGCACTTTCGTGGAGGTGGAAGGTATGGGCGACGTTCTTTGCGGGCGTTCACGGCCCGGGCATTTCAGAGGCGTGGCCACGGTGGTGCTGAAACTTTTCAATATAGTCTCTCCCCGCACGGCCTATTTCGGCGCGAAAGACGCCCAGCAGGCGGCGATAATAAAGAGAATGACGGCAGATCTGAATCTGCCGGTGCGCATAGAGGTCCTTCCCATAGTGCGCGGGCCCGGCGGGCTCGCCTTGAGTTCGCGCAACGCCTATCTCGGTGATAATCAGAAAGAACAAGCGCTTTGTCTTTTCCGTTCCCTGCAAGAGGCCGCCGGACTGGTCGAGGCGGGTGAACGCCGTTCTTCCAGGATAAAAGAATCCATTAGGCGTATTATAAGCGGCTGTCCTCAGGCGGAAATCGATTACATAGAGATCGTCGATCCCCGCAGTATGAGAACTCTGAAAAGCATAGGAGCAGGGAAATGCCTGGTCGCGCTGGCCGTGCGCGTAGGCGGGATAAGGTTGATAGATAACGTGACTCTGGACGTGAAATGAGGTATGATACTTTTATGCCCGGACAGAAAAGCGGGACCAAACTTAAAATAGGGATTGTCGGCTGCGGCGCCATAGGCGGGTCTTTGGCGCGTATCGTCCGGGAAGAGTTCGGCGGGAAAATGCGCGTGTCCGCGTTGTTCGACCTGCGCGCGGAGCACGCCTCGGCGCTTGCCGGGCGGTTGCATATAGCGGTTAAGACCGCGGTAGCGCGTGACCTGAAGGCGGTGATAAAGGCTTCCGATCTGGTGGTGGAGGCGGCTTCCGCTTCGGCATCTTACGATATCGCGTGCGAATGCCTGAAGGCCGGCCGCAGTGTTATGGTGATGAGCGTCGGAGGAATTGTGGACAGGGTAGAACGGCTGGTGCGTGAAGCGGAGCGTACCGGAGCGCGTATCTACGTTCCCAGCGGGGCGCTTGCCGGGATAGACGCCTTGAAAGCGGCCGGAGGCGCGCGAAGCGCGCGTCTGAAGAGCGTGACTTTGACGACGATCAAGAATCCGGCTTCTTTCTCCGGAGTGGATTATCTCCGCAGGCGGAAGATCGATCCCGCCGGGATAAACAAGGATACCGTGCTCTTCGACGGCAGGGCGGAGAAGGCCGTGCGCTGCTTCCCGCAAAACATAAACGTGGCGGCAGTTCTGAGCCTGGCCGGTCTGGGCGCGCGCGCTACCAGGGTGCGTATAATCGCCTCTCCCTGCGTGAAGAAGAATATACATGAGGTCAGGATAGAGTCGGACGCGGCGGTGATAACGACGAGAACGGAGAATGTCCCGCATCCGGAGAACCGTAAAACCAGTTACCTGGCGGTTCTTGCAGCCGCGGCCGTGTTGCGGCAGATCATCAGCCCGGTAAGCGTCGGCACCTGAAGGCGTTTAATCAAACCGCAGAAATCCCCGGCTTTCAATCCGGGCGCGGAACACTTTTTCCTGTTCACAAAGAAAATCCTTGCGCATTCGATAAAGTAAGGTTTTGTGGAATTGAACGGCCTTTTATTGGAGAGCCGTATTGAAGGAAGAGAAAGTACCATAAACAGTCAAACAGCATAATGAAAGGGGGTGAAACGAATGGCGAAGAAACTGGTGAAAGTGGGGGTAAAGCGCGAAAAAGGATATCTCTATTACGTCGATAAGGACGGGGATGTATCCTGCGCCAAGATGGCCCGTGGAGGCAAAAAAGGGGGTAGCCCCAAGAAAATTGCCAAGACCGGCATCAAGAGAGAAGTAGGCGTCCTGTATTTCGTCGATAAGGACGGCGACGTCTCTTGCGCCAAGATGGTCAGAGGCGGCACCAAGAAGAAGGCCGCAAAGAAGTCTGCCAAGAAATCGGCAAAGAAAGGCGGAAAAAAAGGCGGTAAGAAAAAGAGATAAGCCGTCTCCAACGTAATAAAACGCGCACCGCCGCCCGGGGGAAAACCCTTTGTGGCGGTGCGCGTTCTTTACAGCTCATATACAGGCTGCCCGGCGGCCTTCATTAGAAAATGATACACGGCATACAATTCAATTCTCTTTACGCGGGGATTACCGCATGACCGCATACGGCTCACTGCCGTTATTCCCCGAAGGGTCCTATTATGGAAGACCGGATAATAATCAGCGGAGCGCGCGAGCACAATCTTAAGAACGTCAGCCTTTCTATCCCTAAAAATAAACTCGTGGTTTTTACAGGACTGTCCGGATCCGGAAAGTCCAGTCTCGCTTTCGATACTATCTACGCCGAAGGCCAGCGCAGGTATGTCGAAAGCCTTTCGGCATACGCCCGTCTATTCCTGGAACAGTTGCAGAAGCCGGAGGTGGACGACATCCGCGGATTGTCTCCGGCCATAGCCATCGAACAGAAGAGCGCGTCGCGGAATCCCCGTTCGACCGTAGGCACCCAGACGGAAATATACGATTATCTGCGCGTATTGTTTGCCCGCGCCGGAAGAGTGCATTGTTACAAATGCGGCAGGTTGATAAGCAGCCGGTCGGTGCAGGAAATAGTAAAGACGCTCCTTTCTTCTTCGCGCGGGGAAGAGATTCATATCCTTGCTCCGGTTATAGGAGGAAAGAAAGGCGCGCATAAGGATGTGCTGGAGAAGGTGCGCAAGTCCGGTTTTTCCAGGATCAGGGCCGACGGCAGGATATATGAGGCCCCTTTCTCCGTGCGCATGGACAGATACAAGCTGCATACTATAGAAGTCGTAGTCGACCGCCTGAATGTCGGGCAGGAAAGCTCCGCCAGGCTCACGGATTCGCTGGAGACGGCTTTCAAGATCGGCAACGGGGTCCTCATCATATACCGGCCGGACGGAGGCAAGGAGGATCTTTACAGCCGGCACTATGCCTGCGTTCACTGCGGCATCAGTTATCAGGAGATGGAACCGAGGACTTTTTCTTTCAATTCACCCTACGGGGCTTGCCCGGACTGTAATGGTCTGGGAATTAAGCTCGAATTCGATCCGGGCCTCATAATCCCGGACCAGGGCAAATCCATAGAGGGCGGCGCGATAGAGGTATGGAAAAGAGGAGGCAGGGGATATATTCTGTATTACCGCTGGCTGCTGCGCGAGCTTTCTTCCGCCTTGGGCTTCAGTCTGGAGACGCCTTTCAACAAGCTCCCGCGGGGAGTGCGCAAAGCGCTGCTTTACGGCACGGAAGTCCGCGTGGGCGGCAAGCCTTTCGAGGGTATCATTCCGCATTTGACCAGGCTGTTCTCAAAAAGCGACAGCGATTATCTTAAAGAGGAGATATCTCGTTTTATGTCCAGCCAGCCCTGCCCGGCGTGCGGCGGGGCGCGGCTTAAGAAAGAGAGTCTGTCCGTGCTGGTCGGCGGGATGAACATCAGCGGGGTATGTGGTTTGACGATCAGGGAAGCGCGTGATTTCTTCTCCCGGCTGGAACTCGGGCAGCAGGAAAAGACCATCGCCGCGCAGCCGCTCAAGGAGATTATGAAGCGCCTGCAGTTCTGCGTGGACGTCGGGTTGGATTATTTGACCCTCGAGCGCAAGAGTTCCACGCTCTCCGGCGGCGAGGCCCAGCGGATAAGGCTCGCCACTCAGGTCGGCTCCGGACTGACGGGCGTGTTATACGTGCTCGACGAACCGAGCATAGGTCTGCATCAGCGGGACAACGCCAAACTGCTGGCGACCCTTTGTTCCTTGAGGGACCTCGGCAACACCCTGGTGGTCGTCGAGCACGATGAGGCGACCATCCGCGCGGCTGATTATCTCGTGGATCTCGGCCCGGGAGCGGGCAGGGAGGGAGGCGGCGTGGTTTTCGCCGGTAGCCCCGGCGAACTGCTCGAACGGGGAAAATCGCTAACCGCGCGTTACCTGCGCGGCGAAATGTCCATTCCTTGTCCGCCGGAACGCAGGAAATTGTCCCCGGGCAGATGCCTGCGAGTAAAAGGAGCGCGCGAGCACAATCTGAAAAATATAGACGTGGACTTTCCTTTGGGCGTCTTCATCTGCCTGACCGGCGTTTCCGGTTCAGGCAAATCGACATTGGTGGAGGATATCCTTTATCGGGGGCTGTCCGCGGCGTTCCACGGGGCCAAAGAACGCCCGGGGGCGCATAAAGGGATTTACGGGATGGGGCATATCGATAAGGTCGTGGTGGTGGACCAGGCCCCGATCGGCAGGACGCCGAGGTCTAATCCCTGTACTTATACCGGGGTCTTTGACGACATCCGGATGCTTTTCAGCAGTCTTCCGGAAGCGCGTATGCGGGGTTACCGGCCCGGGAGATTTTCTTTCAACGTGTCCGGAGGACGCTGCGAGGCCTGTTCCGGGGACGGGGTTAAAAAGATAGAAATGCATTTTCTGCCGGACGTATATCTGAAATGCGACGTCTGCGGCGGCAAGCGGTTCAACGAAGCTACCCTGGCCGTGAGATACAAAGGCAGATCCATAGCCGACGTGCTGGAAATGACGGTGGAGGAAGCGCTGGATTTCTTTTCCAACATACCCCGCATAAGGAACGTGCTTCATACTCTTAATGAGGTGGGGCTGGGATATATACATCTTGGACAATCCGCCACTACCCTCTCCGGAGGGGAGGCCCAGCGTATGAAGCTTTCCGCGGAACTGAGCAAGAAAGCCACCGGCAGGACTTTTTATATACTGGACGAACCCACCACCGGACTGCATTTTGCCGACGTAGCCAGGCTGGTCGCGGTGCTGCAGAAGCTGGTGGAGATGGGGAATACCGTGCTGGTAGTGGAACATAATCTTGACGTTATAAAGAATGCGGATTATATAATAGATCTGGGGCCGGAAGGGGGGGACGGAGGAGGAGAGGTCGTGGCCTGCGGGACCCCGGAAGAGATCGCGGCTAATCCCCGTTCGCATACCGGGATTTTTCTGCGCAGGATATTGCCGGGTTCATGAAAACGCCGAAAAAGGTGATGACAACATGTTGAACAAGTATGTAACGCCGGGATGCGCCGTATTCCTGTTCGCCGCCGCGGCGCTGTTTTCTCCAGTCCTGCAGTCAAGGGCTTATCCGCAGCAGAAGGCGGCGGATAGCAGGGAGACGGAAGCTTTCTATGTGGCGCGCAAGGCGTTCGACGACGGTTTCTATGATGTCTGCCTGAATCTGCTTTCCCGTTTCAGCCAGAATTACCCTTTTTCCTCCAGGAAGGCGGAGGCCGAGCTGCTTTCCGGGCAATGCCTTTTCTTTCAGGGAAAATACCAGGACGCCCTGTCCGTTCTCGGCACCCTGTTATCCAATCCGCAGTTGTCCGGCCCGGTGGAGGACGCCCTTTTTTACTGGATCGGCGAGACGCATTTAAAAAGCAAGAACTTCCTTAAGGCGCGGGAATATTACCGCAAGGTGTCTGATAAATTCCAGTCGTCCAGGTATTATCCGGCTTCGCTGTATTCGCTCGGATGGTGTTCTTTCGAGGAAGGCGGCTTCGAAGAAGCCTTTGAACAATTTACGGCGGTCTCCCGGCTGCCTTCAGCGGATATGGTTACAAGAAGCGAGGCGGCTTTCAAAGCCCTCGAATGTATGTATAACCTGCGTGATTATCGTTCTCTGAGCGATGCTGTGATCGCCTGGCGCAAGAATTACCCGGCTGACGAGCGGAAGAAAGCCTATCTGGACTATTACGCCGCCGAGGCGGATTATTACACGGGTAAATATGCCGAAGCCTGTTCGGCCTATTCGGCGGTGATTTCGCAACACGCGCCGGCGCAGATGCAGGCGTTGGCCAACCTCGGCTGCGGATGGGCTTATCTGAAAATGAAGAACGCGGAGAAGGCCCGGGAGATGTTCTCCGCGGTGAGAGTCGAGGAACTCGACGGGCCGAATACCGAGATCCTTCTTCTGGGCAAAGCGGCGCTGGCCGCCGAATGCGGTGATAGCGGCGGCGCGTTGAACATTTACGGGGAACTGCTGGCCAGATCGTCCGACCGGAACGTGAAAGCGCAGGCCTGTTTGGGAAAAGGAGATGCTCTTTACGCCATGTCCCGTTTCGGCGAAGCCGTTTCCGCCTACGAAGAAGGTTTAAAAGAATACGGAGGCGTAGTCCAGCCGGAGATAAAGGACAAGTTTCAATACGGCCTGGCCTGGTCGCTGTTGAAAGAAGGGGAATTCAGGCGGGCCATCGAAGCGTTCAGCAGTATAGCCGCCGCCAGCAGCGACAATCTGGTCAAAGTGGGAGCGCTTTGCCAGGTGGGAGACGCTTATCAGGACTCGGGCGAATATATGAAGGCCTTCGATACTTACCGCAGGATATTGAAGGAATACCCAGACAGCGTATATAACGATTACGTGCGTTACCAGTCCGGGCTGGCGCTGATGAAAGCCTCCGATTACGAGGGAGCGGTGACCGCTTTAAAAACGGCGAGAAACGATTACCCTTCTTCCACCCTGCGGGACGAAATATCCTACGCCTTGGGGCTGGCTTATTTCCAGAAAGAAGATTATCTGCCGGCCGCCGAGACGCTGCGCGTTTTCTTGAACGCTTTCCGGGAAAGCGGCATACGGCAGGATGCGTTGTATCTGCTGGCCTCGGCGCTGTTTAACCAGGGAAAATACAGGGAGGCGCAGGATATCTTCCGTGAAATAATCAAGCAATATCCTTCCGATGCCGTTCTCGTGCAGAAATGCGAATACGAGATAGCGGATTGTTTTTACCAGATGGGCGACGAGAAAGAAGCCATGGCGCGTTTCAATACGCTGCGCTCGAAATATCCGGATTCTACCCTGACCCCGGAGGTGATCTGGTGGCTGGGGGAATATTATTACCGCCACGGCGACGCGGTAATGGCCAGGAGGTATTTCAGCACGCTGGCTTCGGATTTCTCTTCAAGCAGTCTCGCTCCCGCGGCTTACTATTATATCGGCGCCATAGACGAGGAAGAAGGCAAGGATGACCAGGCGATAGAAAGTTTCAAGAAGCTTATGGATAAAGGGAAATCGGACATGGCCGGGAACGCTTCCGTTGCCGTTGCCGATATATACGCCAAACAGGGGAAGGCCGCCGAAGCGATGAGCTTATATAAAGAGATACTCGCCGATTATCCGCATATGGCCGGGCTGGTCTTGCCGCGCATCGGCGATCTTTACCTTCTTGAAGGCAATAAAGAAGAGGCCGTTTCCAGTTACCGGCAGGCGTTGAAGTGCGTCTCTTCCAAAGAAATGCCGGAGATACATTTCAAGCTCGCCGACATACTGCAGGCCGAAGGCCGGGAAGAGGATGCCGCCGGGGAATTCATTAGGATATACGCGCTTTATCCGGACAGCGCGGTGTCCTTAAAGGCCCTTTTGCGCGTAGCCGGTATCTATGAAAAAACGGCGAATTTCAAAGAAGCGCGCAAAATATACGAAAAAATAAGCGCGATGCCGGTGCCGGAAGCGAAGTACGCGGGGGAACGACTGGAGATTCTGGCGGCGGAGGAGAAGAAAGGAAAGACTGAAAAATGAGTGCGTGGGAATTGTTCTTTTCCGGCGGCCCTCTGATGTGGCCGATCCTGTTCTGCTCGGTGACGGCGTTCGCGATAATCATCATAAAGTTCAGGCAGCTGCGGTCCATGCGCAGAGCCAACGAGCGCCTGCTTTCAGCGGTATCGGAGAATATAAAGCATAACCGCATTAAAGAAGCTCTCGAGATTTGCGAGGCATCTTCTGCGCCGGCGGCTTCGATCCTCAAGGCGGGTATATTGAAATTCGACAGGAACAGGCAGGAGGTGAAGGAAACGATGGAGAATGCCGCGCGCTACGAGATCCCCAGGCTGGAGTCCTCTCTGCCGCTGCTGTCCGCGATTTTCCAATTGGCGCCCTTGCTTGGGATGCTGGGGACGGTGGCCGGGATGATATACTGTTTTCACGCCGTACATTTACGTGCCGTTGCCCTGGAGCCTTTCTATCCGGCTGAATTGTATGCCGGCATCTGGCAGGCCCTGGTCTGTACCGCCGCCGGCATCGGGACTGCGGTCCCCGCTTTTCTCGCCTATAATTATTTCGTTTCCGCCGTCAACGGCCAGGTCCTGGAGATGGAAAAGGCCGCCGATAATCTTGTGGAATTACTTTTCGGCTAAAACGGGAACGCGGCTTCTCCGGAGGATAAAAATTTGGATTTTCACAGGTTCATCAGGAATGCAGTATATAAAAAACCCTGGGCGGGGAGCGTGGTTTCCGTTCCATTGATAAATATTTTCCTTCTTCTTTTGATTTTTTTCGTTTGCGCTTCCGGAGATTTCTGCCGGCTTCCGCTTGCACTGAATCCCCTGCCGGCAGAAAGTTATCGTGGATCCGGCCGGGCTTTTAACGAGCTTATCGTGCGCGGGGAAGAGAGTATGCTGTTGAACGGCAGGCCGGTCCCTCTTGAGCGTATCGCTGAAAAGCTGGCGGCTTCTTTCGCGGGAGAAAAAGTGCTGGTGATAAAAGTTTCCGGCAAGGTGCCGGTCTCCCTGCTTGCCGGCGTATGGAACAAGTGCCGCCGGGCCGGGGCGGAACGGATAAATATCCTTACGGAGCGTTGACTATGCGGCTTCGGGAAATCTGTCCGGTAACTTTCATTTCTCTGGCTGTTCACCTGATCGCGTTGAGTCTTTTCTCCGTTTCTTTTCTTTATAGCGGAAGCCGGGCCCGGCAGAACGGATATCCTTATGTCTTTTTCGGCGCCGGGCTCCTGGAGCATTACGACCTCGACGGGACTGCTCCGGCCGGCGGGCCGGCTGTCCGGTCTCCGGCGGCGAAGTTGAAATTCCGGGTGCCTTGTCCGTCCGGGCCCGCGGGTAACCGGCCTCGGTTCTTTTCGGACAGGAACCTTTTGCTTTCCGCGGCGCCGTCCATGGCGGCCGATAAGGTCTCCGCCGTCATTCCGTCAGACGCCGCCGTTTTTCGCCGGACGGAGAACAAACCGCTTTCCATGTATCCACTGCTTCCGGCCTATTTTCCCTTGTATTTCAAGGACAGGGAAAAAGCGCATATAGAGCTATCGTTCAGGATAGCCCCCTCTGCCGGCGGAAGGGCTGAGTACATCGAAGTGAAAAGGAAAACGTCCTGCGGTAATCTTGAAGCGGATTTGATAGCGCTTCGGCAGGTCGCATATTACCTCTTTTTGCAACGCCGCTATTTTCAGGGCGGCAGATGGCATAACGTGGAGGTGGATTTCTCTCCTTCCCATGTTGAACGTTGACTTTTCTTGGGCGCTTTGCGCCGTCATGCTGGCAGTTACGGCTGCCGTCGCGGCCGCGTTCCTGTCGTTGCGCGAAGGCAGGGGTAAGAGCGGTTTGTCGCTGGATGCCCGCCACGTCTGGCTTTGTGCGATATGCACGCATATTTATATCAATACAAAGGACGATAAGATCTCGCTTTGTCCGCGCTGCGGCAGTTACAACAGCAGGGATTCGGGCTTGAGGCCCTCGGCCGCGAGACGCCCGGAAAAAAGTTGACCGCCGCTTTGATTGCGCTTATAATATCTCCGGAAAGTTCGTGCCCCGGTTTTTATACGGCGGGGCATAAAAAGATCAACCTAAAGGGAGGGGAGAATGATCATCGAAATAGGCATAGTGGCGGGAGAGATATGGCATTATCTGGATCAGCACGGGGATGTCAGTTTATCCGTTCTTGCCCGCGGCCTGGACAGATCGAGAGACAATCTCTTGCTTAGCCTGGGATGGCTGGCTCGGGAGGGGCACGTTATCCTGCAGAAGACAGGGGATGATTTCTCCATAACGCTGCGCAAGAATCTTTAGAATATATGGGACGTTCCGGTGGGATGGTCCTTTTCGTGGTGCTGGGCGTGATCATTTTCGCGGTCATACTGGGAAGTGTCGTGCTCAACATCGTACTTAGTAATACGTCTCTCTCCAGGAAACATGTCGGCCGCGTCCAGGCCTATTACGCGGCCCTCGCCGGGATGAATTATGGATACGAGCGCCTCAGCCGCAACGACGACCCCACCCATTGGCCGATGCCGGCGTCGGGGCTGACTTACACGAATTATATCTGCAACAGCGCTTTTCACTCATGCCCCGATTACGTGGTAAACGATGAGACCCTTGTCAAGGCGATCAGCGAGATAGAGATTACCGTAAGCGAAAGGAGCAATTCCGCCTGCGCAGCTCATTCTCCTCCCGGCGGAGTGGACGCCTGTATTGCGGTGAAGGTGACTTATGAGCCCAGTGAAGAGGATGAGGTTACTCCGTAGCTGTGGGACAGACAGCGTTCTTCGATCTTTGTCCGTATGTATTACGCGAGTAAAATCCGGTAAAATTATATAAAAACAGTTGACAGGAACAAAAAAGATTATAAGATAGAATGCAAAGCGATAAATTAGATGTTTTACCGCTTTGCGGCTCCGGAGAAAATCGAGAAAAAACCCCGGACTTGAACCCGGGGAGCTTTATTAACTGAGAAAAAACGCAACAGAAAGGCCGACTAAAGCATATGTCCCGCTTGATCGATGTCGATGATCTTGCGTCTTACCTGAAATTGGGAAAGCAGACGATTTATAATTGGCTGCACCAGGGTAAGATTTCCGGTATCAAAGTAGGAGGCGTTTGGAGATTCGACCGCCGGGAAGTTGATACCTGGTTGAAAAACCATAAAAAACAATCCGTGAGTTCGGGCAAAGAATCGAAAGCCGGAGATAAATAATGAGCTGGAAAAAAGCTTCGGGTTCTCTGGGGATATATTTCGGCGGTCAGGTCGTGAATGCCGTTGAAGTGGACAACAAGAAGGTAGTCACTTCAATAAGTATCCCTATGCAGGTTCCTGCCGCCGTCGACTCCCAGGAAAAGAATAAAGAAGAAGCCGCGCTACTGGCCCTGCTGACGAGTGAATTCAAGAAAATAAAGTCACCTTCCACCCCCGCCGTGCTTTCCCTGCCCGGCAAAGATTTTATCATCCGCACCTTTGAACTGCCGGTTATGCCGCAGGACGAGCTTAACAGCGCCGTCGCTTTCGAGGCCAAGAAATATATCCCCTTCAAACTCGAGGAATTGATGTTCGATTTTCACGTTCAGCTTGACAGGATCAATCGCAGGAATATGGTACTGTTCGCCGCCATAAAGCGCGACGTGTTCACCAGACACCAGTTTCTTCTTAACCAGTGCGGCATAAAAATCGGCGCCGTGGAGTATTCCGCTTTCAGCGTGTTGAGATTGTTGAACCTTTTGCGCGTCAACGACAGGGGTATCATAGGACTTTTTAACGTGGATCTGAGCGCGGAAGACGAGGTGGATTTTCTGGTGCTGGATAACGGGTATCCATTGTTCAGCCGCGATATCCCGCTTACCACGCGCGGCGGAGCGGATACCCCCAGGCAGGAGAACGGCAACAGCGAGCAATTGATAGAAAAATTCAAAACGGAAATACGGATATCCGCCGATTATTACCAGAGGAAATTCCCCCTGAAGCGTATAGAAAAGGTCTATTTTATCTCCGGCAGCAATTACCGTCCGATACTCGAAGAATTCGTTAAGGAGATCGGTTTTCCTTTGGATTTTATAGATGTCACCAGATACGCCTCTGAGATAGGAACGGTCTTGAACCTGGGGCTTTTGAGGAGTTACGGCGCGGCGTTATCGGGCGTCTTGAAGACCAACTTCAAACTGGACGTGGTAAATCCTAAGCAGAGGCTCCTGGCCGCGAAGAAACCCCACGGCAAGGCAGCAGGGGTAGCCGCCGGGGTCGGTAACATTGCCGCCGACATCAAGATCAATCCCAAGACGGTGATCGTGGGGTTGTTGATCTGCGCGCTCGCTTTTCTTATAGGGTTATACCGTCTCAAACCGGTGGAACAGGAATTTGCCAATATCATCAGCATGCGGCCTTCCGTGACCTCCGTCTCCGTGGACCTAAGCCCGGACGAGTTGACTACTATAAACGATTCCTATAGAAAAAGGCTCAAGGATCTCGAGGCGTTGATAAAGAAACAGCTTTATATAACCGGACTGCTCGACGGCATACCCCGCTCGCTTCCGGACGGCGTATGGCTCAAGGAGTTGATTTTCAAGAAAGACGATACGAACGCCGAACTGCTTTTGCGCGGAGTAGCTTACGCGGGCGATAACGAGACGGAAATGAACCTGGTGAATTCGTTCCTCAATAATCTGCGGGGGCTTCCGGTGTTCGGCGATTACTTCAAGGATATGAGCATCACTTCGGTCGAACAGAACAAGACCGGCAGTTCGATGATGACCGATTTCGAGATAAACTGCAAGGGCGTAAAATCGCAGGTGGCCAAATGAATACTTTAAATACCGCGGAACTTCTGCAAAAGCACAAAAGCAAAGTGATCAACGCCGCCGTGCTGTTTTTCGCGTTGATAGTGGCCAACAACGTGTACGGCATTTACGCCAAGAAGATCGAGGCGCTGAAGATCCAGAAAGAGAACGAGATAAAGAAAAACGAGATCCTTAACGTTATCAGCCAGTCGGAGAAGAAGATAAACGCGTATAAGCAGCTCATCAATTCCAAGGATCTCAACGCGGTGCTGAATACCATCAGTAACCTCGCCAAGGATTTTTCGGTCTCCATCATTTCCGTGAGACCTCGCGGCGATGTGGATTATTCCGCATACACGCGGTATGGTTACGAGCTGACCGTCCTTGCCAAGGATTATCATTCTTTAGGGAAGTTTATCAGCAAACTGGAAGAATCTCCGGAGATATTCATGGTTTATACTCTTTCCATCCAGCCCGCCCAAAAGCAGCAGGATGGCCGGAATGAAGAGGACGGAAGCGAAGATAAGAGCAGAAGGCTGAAAGCGGAGCTTGTAATCAACACGGTCTGGGTCAAGAACCTGCAGAAATGAAACTCCGCGGGATATCCTTGGATTGCCTGCCGGCAGGTTACGGAACGGATTATCGAGAGGGTTCGGAGCGTAAACGGGAGAGCGGGAAAAGCGAATGACTGTAAGACAAACAAGGATAATATTACCGGCGGTTCTGGTTTATCTGGCATTCGGCTGTGCGGTTTGTTTTGCCGTGCCCGGGGGAGCGGAGAGCGCTTTTACTTCCAGCCCCGCCGATGCGGAAGCAGGTAAGCAATCCCTGGTCCCGGCGCGCCCGGAAGTTAAATATAAAGCCGAAGGATTGAAGGACCCGTTTAAAGGCGTGGAGCAGAAGGCCGTCAGTCCGCAAGGGATTTCCGACCAAACTCCGCAGGCCAGGCCTCTGCCTCCGATGACCGTGAACGGTCTGATCTGGGGCGGCGCTTTTCCGCAGGCTATCGTCAACAACAGAGTCGTTAAGATAGGCGACATGCTGGATTCCGAAGTGAAGGTGGTGGACATAACGAGAGAAGGCGTGGTCGTTTTCTTCGATTATAAAAATTATAGTCTTCCTCCTCCTGCCGTAGTTACTAATTCACAGGGGAGCGGTTCTACAAAATAATAGGAGGGTAATCCAAATGGGGAGAATCATCGCTTTCTGTTTTTCGGCATTATTTTCTCTCTTGTTCGTTTGTAACCCCGTTTCTTTCGCCGCCGACTCGGATGATGCCGCCCAGCAGCAGTCCGGCGAAGGCGGACAGCAGAACCTTACCATATCCATGGACCTGCAGGACGTGAACCTGAAGGACGTGCTGAAGATATTCTCCATGCAGTCCGGTATGAATTTCATAGCCTCCGAGGTGGTCCAGGACAGAAAGATCACCCTGTATCTCGACAAGGTCCCGGTGCAGGACGCCATGAACAAGATTTTCAAGGCCAACAACCTTTCTTATGAATACGACAGGAGCGCCAATTTGTTTATCGTCAAGGATTGGGGGAAACCGAGCCTGGAGACGGTAACGAAAGTGTTCTATCTCAAATATGCCACGGTCGGGCTCTCCGTGATGCGCAGCGAGATAGACGATATAATGGAGGATACCGGCGCAGACAGTTCGTCCGGATCGGGAGGCGGCTCTTCCGGCAGTTCCCGCGAGGACGCGGCCAAGGAAGGCGGCATAACCAACGCGGTCAAGAAACTGCTTTCCGAACACGGTTCCATCGTGGAGGATTACCGCACGAACAGCCTGATAATCACCGATATCCCGAGCCGTATGCAGGCGATAGCGCAGACGATCGCCTCACTCGACGTCCCGGCCCCGCAGGTGCTGATAGAGGTCGAGATGCTCGACGTCAGCAAGAATACCGTGGATAAGATGGGATTTAATTTCGGCACCAATCCTTTTACCTTGATTATCCCTTCTTCAGGGCCCACGAAGTTCTTTATGGGGAATCTGGCTAACCGCGGCGCGGGTATAAGTTCTCCGCTGGACGGCTCTGATATCATTTCTACGGCAGGGGAGGGTGTTCCTATTTCAGCCGGTTCCGTTATCTTCGGCCGGACCTATTCGCAGCTGCTGGATTATCTGCGCACGCAGACCGACACGAAATACCTTGCCAGGCCGAGGATAATTACCTTGAACAACGAAACCGCAGAGATACAGATAAGCAGCAATGAATCCATAGGAGTGACCGGGACTTCTTCCAGTTCTTCCGGCGGGACCACTACCGAATCGACCGGAGACCCGGAGAGGACCAGGACAGGAGTTTCCTTGAGGGTCACGCCCCAGATCAACATCGAGACCGGGGAGATCACCATGTTCCTGTATCCTAAAGTCACGGAAGCCGCTGCCGGCAATCCCTTGACCGTGGCAGGCAAGACTTATCAGTTCCGCGATCCGGAAGAGCGCTCCACCAAGACCACCGTGCGCGTCAAGGACGGGGAGACCGTGGTTATCGGCGGTCTGATCAGGAGCGAGTTCAACCAGTCCAACTCTTCGCTCCCGTTCTTCTCCGATATACCCATTATCGGGGCTTTCTTCAGGCATAAGGACAAGGCAAAGGACAAAGATAGGGAACTGCTTGTTTTTATCACTCCGCATATCCTTAAAGAATCTACTGTGGAATTCTCCCAGACCAATAAAGCGGTCCTGCCGGACAGGGAACAGAATACCGCCGCCGGGTATAACCGGCAGTCCGCGGTAAGTTCTAGTCTGAACGCGTTTGATAACAACAGCCGGTAATCGTATATAATGCTAAAGGAAAAATATTTAAGGTTTGGTGAGCTGCTCGTTAAAGAGGGGCTCATCAGCACCAATCAGTTGGAAAAAGCCATCAGCGTCCAGAGACAGCAGGGTGGACGTCTGGGGGAGATTCTCGTTGAAATGGGTTTTATAAAAGAAGAGGACATGATGAAGGTCCTCGGCAAGCAGGCCGGCGTGCCGTATTTCGCCCTCGGCACCGGGATGCTGCATCCGGCGGTGGGGCAGGGGCTGGAGAAGATAATCTCCAGGGACTTTGCCCTCAAGAACTGCGTCCTGCCTCTTTCTCTTACTCTTAATTCCCTTTCGGTGGCCATGAGCGACGTCACCGACATCATTCTGCTGGACAACATCAAAAAACTTACCGGTTACGAGGTCAAACCGGTGCTGGCTACAAGGTCCGACATCGTCCGGGCGATAGAAGAGTTCTACGGCAAAAACGCCTATTTAAAAGAGGCGATCGAGAGTTCATATTCCGTAACGTCATCCGACAGCCTGATGGAGGACGCGGCCGGTTCAGCCGGAGACGACGAGTTGAGCCTTGACCGCCTGATCGCCAGGGCTGAAGAGGCCCCGGTAGTAAAACTTGTTGACTTGATCATCCGGCAGGCTATAGAGGAACACGCTTCCGATATTCATATCGAGCCTTTCAAGGACAGATTGAGCCTCAGGTACAGGATAGACGGCAGGCTTTACGAGATCCCGCCTCCGGCAAAGCATCTTCATTTGGCGATCGCGTCGCGCGTAAAAATATTGAGCAAGCTGGACATAGCTGAAAAACGCCTGCCGCAGGACGGGGCCTTTATGGTCAAGGTAAACAATAAACCAATAGACCTGCGCGTTTCCACCGTCCCCACGATATACGGGGAGAAAGTGGTAATGCGAATACTTGACCGTTCCAGCGTGGTGCTCGACCTGGCCCAGCTTGGTTTCGGCGGCGCGCAGTTGGAGCTTATCCGTAAGGTGGTGCAGATGCCTTACGGGTTGATATTCCTGGCCGGGCCCACGGGAAGCGGAAAGACCACTACCCTTTACGCCATACTCAACGAGATAAAAAGCCCTTCCAAGAATATCGTGACGGTCGAGGACCCCGTGGAATACAAGCTTGACGGGATCAACCAGGTGCAGATCAAGCCGGATATAGGGCTGACGTTCGCGGCCGCCCTGCGCAGTTTCCTGCGGCAGGATCCGGACGTGATGCTTGTCGGCGAGGTGCGCGACCTCGAGACCGCGCAGATTTGCATACGTTCGGCGCTTACCGGGCACCTTGTGCTGAGCACTGTGCACACGAACGACGCTCCTTCCGCAGTAACGAGGCTGGCGGATATGGGGATTGAGACTTATATGATCGCGCCTTCGCTTTTGATGGTGGTCGCGCAGCGTCTCGTCCGCAAACTTTGCCCGGAATGCAAGGAAGCTTACGAACCTTCTCCGGAGCAGGTCCAGGATTTCAAGCTCAATGCGGGCCTGATCTATCGCGCCAAGGGCTGCGCGAAATGCAACCAGATAGGATATAAAGGCAGGTTGTGTATATCGGAAATACTTGTCGTCAATGAGGAGATCCGGGAATTGATCAATCAGAGGGCTTCATTCCAGAAAATAAGGGAGGCCGCGCGTGCCAACGGCATGCTGACTCTTTACGACTCCGTGATGAGAAAGGTTGAGGACGGGACTACCAGCCTGGAGGAAGCGTTGAGCGTGACTATAGGGGTGGAATAATGGCCGTATTCTCTTACTTAGCCCGCAATCGCGAAGGGAAGAAAATCGCGGGAACAGAAGAAGCTGCCAGCCAGGAGGACGTGATAAACCGGCTGCAGTCGCGCGATCTAATAGTCATCCAGGTAGATACGCAGACTCACGCCGAGGCCGCCGCCATGAAACAGGCCGGTCCCTCTACCGCCGCCCGAACGAAACCGAAACATTACGGAGTAACCGCGGACGATCTCGTGCTTTTCTGCCGGCAGTTGGCTACCTTGCTGGGGGCCGGTATCACCATTTTGAAGAGCCTGGAGGTCATCTCGCTCCAGGTTTCCAGCCGCAAGCTATATAACGTGCTGAAGACCTTGAAAAAGAACATGGAAGCCGGCTTGAGTTTCCATGAAGCGATGAGCAAACATCCGGATGTCTTCTCCGATCTCTGGATCAATCTTGTCGAAAGCGGCGAAGCCTCCGGTAACCTGGCCGCCATTCTTAACAGGCTTGCTACCTATCTGGAAAAGAACGCGGCTTTCAAGAGGAAGATCATCTCCGCCCTTGTGTATCCCATAATACTAATGCTGGCCTCTACCGGGGCCCTGCTTTTTCTTACGATCAAGATCATTCCTACTTTTGCCCAGCTTTTTGCCGGGTTCAATATAACGCTTCCGCCGTTGACCATAGCCTTGATCTCCGTCAGCGATTTTATCCGGAAATTCATGGTGGTGATCGTGGTCGGCATAGTCGCGGGCATCTATATTTTGAAGAACTATCTGAAGACGCGGGAAGGCAGGCGCTCTTTCGAGGAATTCATTTTCAAACTTCCGCTGGCCGGCGAATTCTTTCGGGCCATAGTAATAGAGAGATTTTCCTCCGAGATGTCCACGCTCATAGAAAGCGGCGTGCCGATACTGTACGCTCTCGAGATAGCGGAACACAGCGTGGGGAATATCGTGATGGGGGGGATAATCAGGAATATCAAGGAAGACGTCCGCGTGGGGAAAAATTTGCATACCCCTTTGGAAAACAGCGGTTTTTTCGAGCCGATGGTGGTGCAGATGGTCACCATCGGTGAAGAGATCGGGGAATTGTCGCAGATGTTCAAGAAGATAAATCTTTTTTATCAGGACTATGTGGACACTTTTTTGACAAGGTTTACCTCTATGTTCGAACCTATAATCCTGATATTCATGGGCGTGGTCATCGGCATTATGGTCATCGGCATGTTCCTGCCCATATTCCAGATAAGCAAGATAAGCGGGTAGGATATTAACCCGGGTTTAACTTTAGCAAAGGAGGGGCGGGCTTATCATGAAAAAAGGTTTTACGCTGTTGGAGCTTATTGTCGTTATTATCATCCTGGGGATTCTTGCCACTTTGGGGTTCTCGCAGTATATGAAGATGGTGGAGAAAGGCCGCAGCGCGGAAGCGAGAATGCTTCTCGGGCAGATCCGCACGGCGCAGGAGGCGTATAAACTGGAGAACGGGTCTTACGCAACGTCGGTCACCAACCTTTCCGTACTGGCGCCTACTGCCTGCACGACGACGCATTATTTCCTCTACGCCGCGAATGCGACAAGAGGGACGGCGACCCGCTGCACTACCGGCGGCAAGACTCCGCAGGGCAGCGCCTATAGCATTACGCTGGTCTATTCCAGCGGAGTATGGGGCGGAACTGCCGGGTATTATTAATCCCCGGATAGTGCCACAACCCTAAAATAATGATTGACAGCGAACCCCTGTGAGCTATAATACAGAAAGTGTGAACAAAAAACTCACAAAGGAGGGGGTATGAAAAAGGGCTTTACGCTTCTGGAACTTATTGTCGTAATTATAATCCTGGGTATACTTGCTACTCTCGGATTTTCACAATACATGAAGATGGTGGAGAAAGGCCGCAGCGCGGAAGCCAGAATGGTCCTCGGTCAGATACGCACGGCGCAGGAAACCTACAAGCTTGAACAGGGTTCGTACGCATCTGCCATCGGCGACCTTCCCGTCGAAGCCCCTTCTGCCTGCACGACGACGCATTATTTCAGCTACGCCGCAGGGGCCGCGACCGGTACGGCCACCCGCTGCACTACCGGCGGCAAGACCCCGCAGGGAAGCGCCTACAGCATCACTTTGAATTATTCCAGCGGAGTATGGGGCGGAACCGCGGGATACTATTAATCAAGACGCGTTAATCAAACCGCAGAAATTCCCGGCTTTCAAGCCGGGGAGCTTCAAGCGGAAGCCCAACCTTCTAATGCGAGAAGTTGTTTGATTTGCGGCGGCCCCTTTTTCTTCAAGAAAGAGGGGCCGTTTTTTTTGTCAAATAGAGCAAGATATTCCGGCATTTACAGGTCTTCTCGGCAAAACCTTTCTCATCAATATGAAAGACAACTAAATGCTCCTTATCGCGAATAAGAACGACGGCTTTACGCTGCTGGAATTGATCGTGGTTATCATTATTCTGGGCATACTTGCTTCCATCGGTTTCATCCAGTTTATGAAGTCGATCGAAAAAGCCAGGACTGCGGAGGCGAGAAACATCCTGGGGACCATACGTTCCGCGCAGGAAAGTTACAGGTTGGAGCACGGCTCTTACGCCGCCGAGAGCAGTTTTATAGAAGTGAATTTTCCTGCCGCTTGTACCGCCTCGCATTTCTTTTCTTATTCGCTGACGGCCGCTTCGGCCTCGGCGGTGAGATGCGCTTCCGGCGGAAAACATCCCGATGCCCCTTCGGCATATACCATTACCTTGAGTTATTCCGACGGCGCCTGGAACGGAACAGCCGGGTATTATTAGAGGAAGACAATTAAATTGACAAGCTCCCGGCGGACGGCTATACTTTATATTAAAGGGAGGCTTATATGCTTTCGATGAGCCGGAAGATGACGAAGGCGTTCACTGCTCTCGAGCTGCTGGTCGTAATTATCATTATAGGCATTCTGGCGACTTTAAGCCTGCCGAATCTGCGGAAAATGAAGGAGAAGAGCTATGACAATGAGGCGAAAGCCACCCTCAAACTTCTCCAAGCCGCGGAAAAGATATACTATATGCAGAACGGTTTCTATTATCCGTATTCCGGTGCGGTAGACCATAATTCATTGAATACCAATCTTAAAGTGTTCCTGCCCACCTCAAGCAACGTGCATTGGGCTTACTCCACCACAACCGGCACCGGCGCGGCCACCGCGTCGCGCTCCCCATCCGGAAGACGCTGGTCTATAGCCATAACAGCGGAAGAGCCAACATGTACCTCCTTGGGAGGGGATAATTGTATTCCTTAGAAGCCTTTTCTCGGGAAAAGGATCTTTGGGCGCCCCGGACAAGGGCGCCGTTTATTACGGGGACGTCGTGAATATACGTTCGCTCAGGGGCATGAATCTGATGGAAGCGGTAGTCTCCAGCATACTGTTGGCGCTGGTAATGTTCGGAATGATGGCGGTTTTTACCGCCGGGAAGAGGCATTCCGTGTTAAGTACTTCCAAGACCGTCGCCGGGCAGTTGGCTTACAAGTTCTTTTCTTTTCTGCCGATGCATGTCAGGGCGGATACCTGGGACGCTTCCGGCAATGAATTGACCGCCTCCACTTATTACTGCGGAGGCGGCTCTACTCCGCAGTCGCCGAATTGTCTTCCGCTATCCGAGAGGACGCTCAACCGTCTGGTTTACAGCGCCAAGTATGAGGTCCAGGATTTCCACAATCTGCGGAGGGTTAAACTGACCGTTAACTGGACGGAGTATATTCCTTAGTCTCCTTAATGCAGGGATTCCCGGATTGTACCCGCGGGGATGAGCGCCTTGAGCAGTGAAGCGGTTTGACTTCTGTTTTCGATTATCAGAAAGCTATATGACGGAGGGATAACAGGTTTACTGCCCGGTATACGCATTGCGCCGGTTAAGCCGAAGCTTCTCCGGAGAAAGAAAGGGACCGCCGGCCTTACTATGAAAGCCTTCACATTGATAGAATTGATTCTCGTCGTCATGATCTTGGGGGTAGTGGCGCTGACCGCGGCCAATTTCGAGCTTTTCGGCCGTTTTGAAGTAAATGATATAGACCGGGCATCGAGACTGCAGAACGATGTGTATCTCATAGCCGCCTCCTTGTGCAAGGATTTGAACAGCGCGCTGGGGTCCAGCGGCGAATGGCCGCTGGCTATAAGCGCCTCCGGAGGGAATACTTCGCTTGTCACCATCTGGGTGGATTACAACAAGAACGGCGTCAGGGACGGGTCTGACCGCCAGGTGGCCTACGGCTACGACTCCACGACTCACCAACTGCGCAAATACGACAATTACAGCGGCAGCCCGGGGACTTATGCGATCTTGAGCCGTAAAGTCGTATCTTTTGTCTGCACGGTGCCCGCCTCGGTCAATTACATGAATTTTTCCATTGTAGCGCGTTATGACCCGGTTTCAGGCGTTTCGACCAACAATCCGGAAGTTTCCCTGTTTTCCTCCGGCAATATGCCTTCCGTTTCGCTGAATTAACATTTGACCTTTCTCAGCCGTCTGTGTTACACTATATACTCACTGTTGAGTATATATCCCAGAATACATAGAGCCGTAGTTTCGGGCCCGTAGTTCAGTTGGGAGAACGCCGCATTCGCATTGCGGAGATCAGCGGTTCGACTCCGCTCGGGTCCATATTTCCATTCTCGATCCCGGCGTCTTGATGCCGCTTGAAGTCTATGCCCCTGATCTTGTGCGCCGCGCATCCGCCGGCGCGGTTTGTGAGCTGCCGGATATAATGAGTATTTATTGCAGCGCCACTCCCCTTTAGCCCGCAGACTGCCGTTATATTAGCCTTTTTATCCTGACGGCGCGTGGATTAATCGAAGACCGGGATTGAAGCCCGGGGTCAATCCGGCATTCGGATCGCGGATGCCGCAGAACTTTTGTTAATAGTGCAGTCGTAAGAATCATACCTTATGCTTTTTTTGAGTACCGGGTGAGACCGCGCAGAGAGCCGCTCCTTTCACGTTCGCAACCGGGTATTCTATATATCTTCCCGGACTGGAAAGACAACAATGCCGCATGTTTACAGGACGTATTGTCCCTCCCGCAGCGTCGCCGGTAACAGGATCGTGATAGATATCCCTGAGAGGGTGCATCATATCAGAGATGTCCTTCGCCTGGGCCCCAAAGACGCGCTTTCCGTATTCGACGATTCCGGAGCGGAATACGCGTGCATAATAGACAGCTGCGGAAAGAATTCGATTGTCCTGTCCGTTCAAGGGCGCAGCGTCCGGCGGGCCGGCCTTTTTTCTCTAACCGTGGCCTGCGCCTTACCGAAGAAAAGCGCCATGGATGATATAGTAGACAGCCTGACTCAACTGGGGACAGTCCGTATAATACCTATGATAACGGAACGGACGGTAGTCCGTCCCAATAAAACCGTCCTTACGCGCAAAACGCAGCGTTGGCAGAAAATAGCCTTGAACTCCACTCAGCAATGCGGCAGGCCGCATCCGCCGTTGCTGGAGACGGTATGCACTTTCTCCGAGGTCCTTGAAATCACCTCGGATTGCGGGATAAAGCTTATTCCCACTCTTGAGGGTGATAGACGGCATATAACCGATTTCGCTCGTCTTGGTCCTGAAACGGGGGGATTGGCTTTTCTTATCGGCCCCGAAGGTGATTTCTCTCCTGCCGAGGTAAAGGATGCGAAAACCCGCGGTTTTATACCGGTATCCCTGGGGGATCTGGTGTTGAGGGTGGATACCGCAGCCGTAGCCGTCGCTTCTTTCTTCCATTTTTGCGCAGATTATCGTTCGTAAGTTCCCCGGCCTTTAGTTTGGAGGGCCCCATTATGAAGGCGAGATTTTTTACTCTTGGCTGTAAGGTTAACCAGTATGAAACGCAATGCATGCGGGAGGATTTGCTTTGCGCCGGGCTCGAAGAGGCCGGGCCCGGGGAGCCCGCCGGTGTATGCGTTATCAATACCTGCACTGTTACCGCTAAAGCGGACAGCGAATCGTTGCGCATAATACGCAAGGCCGTCGTGGAAAACCCGGGGGCTTTTATTCTGGTTACCGGCTGTCTGGCTGAGATGGATGAGGAACGCATAAAAAAGGTTAAAGGTGTTTCAGCGGTATTGCGCAACGACTGCAAGAAACGCATCCTCGATTTCCTCCCGGTATCCTCCGCGGGAGGGAAGCGCGGAGGCATTTCGTTTTTCCAGGGCCGCAGCCGGGCCTTTATCAAAGTTCAGGACGGTTGCGACAACCGCTGCTCTTACTGTAAAGTAGCCCTGGTGCGCGGCAAGTCCAGAAGCCGGGATGAGAAAGAGATCGTGGATGAGGCGTCCCGGCTCTCCGCCAACGGTTACCGGGAGATAGTGTTGACCGGCATCTGCCTCGGTTCTTACGGCAAGGACAAAGACAGCCCGGGATCGCTGGCGGGATTGCTGAAAGGACTGACGCGGATAGAGGGGATCAGCAGGATAAGGCTGAGTTCGATAGAGATGGCTGATATCTCCCCGGAACTGCTCGAATTGTTTTCCGGGAACGGGAAGCTTTGTCCGCATTTTCACGTGCCGCTGCAGAGCGGAGATGACCGTATACTGGCCGGCATGCGCAGGCGGTATAACAGAAGCGCATTCCTCTCCCGAGTGAAAGAGATCAAAAAACACGTTCCCGGCGTCTCGATTACCACAGACGTCATAGTAGGTTTCCCCGGAGAAGATGAAGAGGCATTCTCGAATACCTTGCGCACGTTAAAGGAGATACAGCCTTTACGTACGCATGTTTTCCCTTTTTCTCCGCGCAAGGGAACGGCGGCTGCTCAAATGTCCGGTCATCTTGACCGGGAGACTATAAAAAGAAGAAGAATTATTTTGTCGCGGTTGGCGCAGGAATGCTCGCGCGAGTATATGCAAGATTTCATCGGCAGGGAAAGCGAAGTGGTGCCGGAGGAGATATTGTCGGCTCGCGACAATAAAAGCGTCTTTCTTGAAGGATACAGCGCGAATTACATCAGGGTGTTGATCCCTTCCCGTGGAATCCTTCCCGATTATAAGACCGCTCTGCGGGTGCGGTTGGAAGGAATAATCAGCGGCGGTATGCGCGCTGAACCGCTATAACGGCTTTTTTCATAACGCCGGCCGGGCTAAACCGTAAAAACCTCGAAGATACTCCCATTATTCCGTCTGGAGGTCAGTCCTTGAAATAAAACCGGGTCTAAAGAAAGCGCTTTCTTGACAATAGAGAAAAAAATATGTTATACTTTATCAACTTAAAGGGGGAAATCACATATGCTCGCAGAGATCGTCAACCGTTTGAACTGGATAGACCTTGTTTTTGTAATTCTTTTAATAAGAACATGTTACGTCGCTATTAGAAACGGTTTTCTTGTCGAGATCTTTAAAATTTCCGGGAGCATACTTGCCGTTTATCTCGGGTGTCATTATTACGCTTCCCTGGCGGGTTTTTTTCACAGCCGTCTGGGCGCGGAGGGCAGTTCCGCGGCTTTTCCTGAAACATTATTATTTATAGCATTATGTTCTTTGGGTTACGGTATTTTCATCCTGCCGAGACGTCTGCTCATGCGTTTCCTCAAGATCGAAGCGGCGCAAATATTGAATTCCTGGGGGGGATTTCTCCTGGGTCTCTGCCGGGGGGTGTTGTTCAGCGGGCTGCTTTTTCTGGCGTTTTCCATATCTGCGCGTGATTATCTGCATTCCAGCGTAGCGCAATCTTTATCTGGGCGCAGACTTGTCGATAACGTCGCCGGTACTTACGGTTGGATCTGGAATACCGTTATGTCGAAATTCATGCACGGGGAACAATATAACGCCTCTCTGGATATTATCCGCGACAGCCTGAACAAATGAAATTATCGGTTTTCTACGAATACGTTATCCGGCTCGGCAGGGAACGCGATCCGCGCGGCGTTAAAGGCGTCAAAGCATATCCGGATACAGCCGTGCTTTACGGCAGTCCGGAGAAGGAAGTCAGGAATATCCTTGCCGGGATAGATATTGATACTCAGGAATTGCTTCTCGCCGACAGGCTCGCGGACGCGCGTAAAGTTGACCTTGTGCTGTCTCATCATCCCGCAGGACAGGCCTGGGCGTCTTTTTACAAGGTCATTCCTCTTCAATCCGTGATTTGGCGGGGGCTTGGAGTAGAGCCGGCTGCCGTAGACGGATTCCTGGAAGAACGCATGCTGGAAGTTTCCAGGAAACTGCTGGCGCAGAATCATATGCGCACGGTGGATGCCGCGCGTCTGCTTGATATCCCTTTGATGTGCGCGCATACGCCCGCCGACAACCATGTGCACGCGTTCCTGCAGGAGAAATTTGACAGAGAGGCCCCGGCCACGGTAGAGAAACTTCTTAATATGCTGTCGTCGCTTCCGGAATACGCTGAGGCTGCCGGTAATTCCGCCGGGCCGCGTGTGATTATAGGCGGTCCGGGCCGCCCCTGCGGCAAGGTGTTCGTGGATATGACCGGCGGGACGGAAGGGCCCAAACAGTTGTTCGAGAAATTGGCTTCCGGAGGAGTGGGGACGGTAGTCTCCATGCATATGAGCGAAGAGCATTTTTCCAGGCTTAGGGCCGGGAACGTAAACGTCGTAGTAGCCGGGCACATATCTTCGGATACCCTGGGGATGAATCTGCTTTTAGACGGGATAGAATCGCTTTCAGGCGAAAGGTTCAGTTTTATGGAGTGTTCAGGTTTTCGGAGGATAAGAAGGATATGAGGGGAAGAATACCCGAGAACGTACTGGATGATATACTCTCCAGGGTGGATATCGTGGAACTGATTTCCGCGTATATCCCGTTGAAGAAGGCCGGGAGGAATTTCCGGGCCTGCTGCCCTTTTCATAACGAGAAGACCCCTTCTTTTATGGTTTCTCCAGATAAACAAATATATCATTGTTTCGGCTGCGGGGAGTCCGGTAACGCGTTCAAATTTCTTATGCGGCATGAACGTATGGAATTCACGGAGGCGGTCGAGTTGCTGGCCCGGCGCTGCGGCGTAGTCATTCCGCAATTGAGCGCGGACCGCAACGCCGAAGGAGTGAACGCTCAGATATTCAAGGCGAATCAGCTCGCCGCCGGTTTCTTCAGCGCGCGGCTGTTTTCTACGGCCGGCAGCGCCGCTTTGACCTATCTGCAGGAGAGAGGACTGCGCAGGGAAATCCTGGAGTCAGTCGGGGTCGGCCTCGCGCCGGACAGTTGGGACGGCTTGATATCTTTTATGCGCGGTAAAGGTATTCCGCTTTCCCTGCTCGATAAGGCAGGGCTGATAACTCCGCGCCAGGGCGGAGGTTATTACGACCGTTTCCGGAACAGAATTATGTTCCCCATCAGCGATGCTCGTTCCAGGATAATAGGGTTCGGTGGCAGGGTTTATTCGGCAGCCGACAAAGGGGTCAAATATATCAATTCCCCGGAGACCGCGGTATACACGAAAGGACGCAATCTCTACGGGCTCAACCTTTCCAAGGACGCCGTAAGAAAAAAGGACTGCGCCGTGGTCGTGGAAGGATACCTGGATTTTTTGATCCCGTATCAGGAGGGGGTGGACAATCTGGTCGCTTCGCAGGGCACGGCGCTTACCGAAGAGCAGATCAGGCTCTTGAAGAGATACGCCTCCGGAGTCGTGATAATATACGACGGAGATAAGGCCGGAGAAAGCGCGGCCTTGAGGGCGCTTGAGCTGTTCATCGAAGAGGGGATGAACGTGCGCGTAGCCGTTTTGCCCCAGGGGGACGACCCGGATACCTTCGTGCGCAGAGAAGGGCCTGAGGCCTTCCGCGGCTTGATAGACGGAGCGAAGGAAATATTCGATTATAAACTGGGCGTATTGAAATCCAGGCATAATGTATCCGGAGCCGCCGGTAAGGACGCCGTGGCAGCGGAGATGCTTTCCATTATAAGCAAGTTCCATAGCGCGGTGGTCCGATCGGAATATCTGCGCGTGCTTGCGGGAGAGTTAAACGTCCCCGAGGAAGCTTTGCTGGAGGAACTTAACAAGATTAAATCCGGGAGAAAAGAAGGCCGGCGTACGGAACGGGACAAACAAGTCCCTTCCCGGGAGACGGAAGCGGTGCTGCCGGCGGAGAAACTTCTGATACAGCTTATGCTTCAGGAGAACGAGCTTATATCCAGGATACGCGATTCGCTCGACCCCGCTGATTTCCAGAGCAGGACCGCCGGGCAGATAGTGAGGACGATGTTTGAATTATCCGCCCAGGGCGTGTGTGTGGGGGCGGGTATGATAATGAACCATCTGGAAGGCAGCGGTATCTCCGGGATAGTGTGCGATCCGGTTTTATCCTCGGAAGACGTCTCGGCCGAGGAAAAAGAAAAGATGGCCAGCGACTGCGTTAAACGCATAAAAATGCACAATATGAACAACCGGAGAAGGTGCCTGCATCAGCAGATAAAGGACGCCCAGGTTTCCGGCGACCGGGTGAAACTGGACGGATTACTTAAGGAATTCAATACTTTAATCAAACCGCATTCATTCCCGGCTTTTAAGCCGGGAATGAATGCGGAGTAGATTACCCCGCAGAGTGCCGGGAAAATGCCGGAGGGATTTTCCCGGCATCTTACGACACGGGGTGTATCGAGAAAGAAACCCCGGGCTTCAGCCCGGGGAGCTTCAATCAAACCGCAGAAATCCCCGGCTTGAAAGCCGGATTTACCTTAGCCAAAGAGATTTTTTCGGTATCTTACGACAAGGGGTTAATTGAGAAAGAAACCCCGGGCTTCATTATTACAGTCATGTAAAGGATGAGAAGATGAAAAGAAAAGAAACGATCAAGAGAGATATAAAAAAGATAATCGCTCTCGGCAGGCAGAAAGGGTTCCTTACTTACGACGAGGTTAACGATATGCTTCCCGAGGATATCGAATCGTCGGAGGATATAGACCAGATATTCCAGATGCTCGGCAACGAAGATATACAGATCGTGGAGAGCAGCAGAGAAGTCAGCGCCCCCAAGCAGGCGGAACTGGGCGGGCAGGATGACCAGGGGGCGGACAAGGCAAAGGCGGAAGAGCGCTTTATGCCCCTGGATGATCCCGTGAAGATGTATTTGAAACAGATGGGCTCGATCTCCCTGTTGTCCCGGGAAGAAGAGCTTGATCTGGCCAAAAAGATAGAAGAGGCCGAGCTTAATCTGAAAAGAGCGGTTCTGGTGACCCGCTTCGCCCGCAATGAGCTGCTGGGCGTGGCCCGGGATATACTGGACGACAGGGCGAATCTGGAAGAGATATTGAAAGAGGATATCAAGACGAACAAGGACGCGGTGGTCAGGAAGATCAGGAATATAAGCAAAAAGATCAAAGCCACGCGCAGCAGCCAGACGTCACTGGGATTATTGATGCAGTTCAATTTCACCATATCCGTGATCGAGGGCGTGGTGGTAAAGATGCATGGGCTGGTGCGTGAATATGAGAATCTCCGCCACAGAAAACACGGTAATCCCTCCAGGAAACGCGAGATCCTGAAACATCTCAGTGAGCCGCTTCCCTTGATCAAGGAGCAGCTCAGGCTTATCAGGTCCTGCCAGCTGAAATTCAACCGGACAAAAAAGCGGCTGGTGGAAGCCAATCTGCGCCTTGTGGTCAGCATAGCCAAGAAATACACAAACCGGGGGCTCTCTTTCCTCGATCTCATACAGGAAGGCAACATCGGACTTATGCGCGCGGTAGAGAAGTTCGAGTACAAAAGAGGATATAAATTCTCCACTTACGCTACCTGGTGGATCCGGCAGGCCATAACGCGTTCCATCGCCGACCAGGCGCGCACCATACGCATTCCGGTACATATGACGGAGACAATCAACAAGATAATGCGTTTTTCGAGAATATTCGTCCAGGAGAACGGCCGCGAACCTACCCCTGAAGAGATCGCCTGCAAGATGCGCCTGCCTCAGGATAAGATAAAGTCTATATTGAAGATCGCGCAGGAACCGATATCTCTACAGATGCCTATAGGCGATGAAGGGGACACGCATTTCGGGGATTTTATACAGGATAAGAGGGCTGTTTCTCCCGCGAACGCCACAGTTCATTCCATGCTTAAAGAAGAGATGGGATCTGCTCTTAATACCCTTACCGATAGGGAGCGTAAAATACTGGTTTTGCGTTTCGGCGTGACGGATGGATGTCCTCGTACCCTGGAGGAGGTTGGTAACATATTCAAGGTTACCAGAGAGCGCGTACGGCAGATAGAGGCTAAGGCCTTGAAGAAACTCCGGCATCCCACGCGGGCCAGAAGACTGCGTTCTTTCCTCGATATGACCATTGCCCAGGAAAGGGAATATTGATGATTTTATTTTCGCGCGAACGCGGAAGATGTCCGCGCGGAAGAAAAGCTTGAGAGACGACGTTCACCAGGGCCGGAGCGGATTATTCTCCGGCCCTTACGGTATATTAACTCAGCATAGCCTTTATGCTCACGTCCTAAAATGAAGGATTTCCGCGTATTGTTTCGTGATTTCAGGTTCTGGCTCTCCCGTAAAGCCGGTATTCCGCTTGTTGTACCGGATACCATTCAGGTCTCTCTTACAAACGCCTGCAATCTTAAATGTAAAATGTGCAGTGTCTGGTCCAATCCCGGCCGGGAGAACGAGATGACGGCCGCCGAGGTGTTGAATATCACGGACCAGGCGGTTGAATGGGGCATCTCTGAGATGAACCTTTGCGGAGGCGAGCCGCTTTTAAGCGATAAATGTTTCGATGTCATAAGGCACGCCGTAAAAAAGGGGCTAAAAGTTATCCTGACAACCAACGGCACGCTTATAAATGCCGATTCCGCCGCGCAACTGGTTGGTTCGGGCGCGCACATAGTTTGCATATCGCTTGACGGGGCTACGGCTGCGATGCATGACTCTATCCGCGGAGTCCCGGGCGCCTACGGCAAGATCATTGAAGGGATTAAATCGCTCCACGCCGCGAAAAAATCCGGGCGGCCGGTAACAGTCCTTATCTTGACACTGCATAACGAGAACCTTGACGAAGCCGTTGAGTACGTGCGTATGGCGAAAAAGCTGGGAGTGGACGCGGTCTATCTGACTTCGCTGGTGGCGGACAATATACGTCTTTATTCCCGCAGGGAGAACCATCCTCTCTGGATAACCGGAGACCGCCTCCGGCGGCTTGACGAAGTTATGGCGGAGCTGGAGAAAATGCAGGATGAATACTACAGGTTCGACTACCCGAGTTTCTCCCTTATAAAAAAATATTTCAGCGGGACTCTCGCCAAGAACGACTGGACGTGTTTCGCCGGGTTCAGGCGGTTCGTGGTCTGTCCGGACGGGAACATTCAGATGTGCGGCGAGGTCATCGGCAATTACCGGCGGTGCCCGGACATAAGAAGGATATGGCATTCGAGCGCCGCCCGCAGGAAGCGGTCCATGATAAAGAGCTGCCGTGATTTCTGCCTGCAAGACTGCCACGCCAGGCGGGAATCTTCCTGCCTGCGGCGGGTGTTCATGGGATGACCGCAGGCTCCTGCCTTCAATGGTCCGGCGGTCCCACTACCCGGGATTGCCGAGAGCTCACCACCGCGGAGTTTCATATGCGTGGACAAATCCGGCCCGCTGGTATAAAATAATCCTGTTAAATTGCGCCGCGGATAATCTTATATCTCAAACCACTATAATTTACTGTCTGCATAAATGCCGTCCGAATCCCGCCGGGAAAATGAGTTTTTCGAGGAAGTAAAACGCAATTACCTGTTCTATCTCTCCCGCGCTACCGGTATCCCCCTGGTCCCTCCCGATACCATACAGATCATGCTTACTTCCCGCTGTAATCTTCGCTGTAATATGTGCGGTGTCTGGAAATCAGGATATAAACGGGAAGACGAGATCTGCACCGCCGACGTCAAGAGTCTGATAGACCAGGCCGTCGAAATGGGGGTGACGACGGTTTATTTTACCGGAGGGGAGGCGCTGCTGCGCGACGACATTTTCGAGCTGATAGAATACGCCGCCAGGGACGGGATCATCACTACGTTTAACACCAATGGTACGCTCATAACCGAAGCCGTGGCCGAGCGCATAGCCAATTCCGGCCTGACAAGCCTGACTTTCTCCATAGACAGCCCCCGGGAAGAAGTGCACGATTCTCTCCGAGGGAAGGGGGTTTTCAGAAAGGCGATGTCGGCGATAAAGGCGGTCAACCGTTACAAAGAGAATACAGGGAAGCCGTATCTGGTTTTGTGCGGGGTGGTGATGCGCCAGAACGCGGCCGATCTTTACGATCTCGTGAGGCTGGCTGATGCCAACGATTTTTGTTATGTGGCCTTGCAGCCGGTGGTGGATAACAGCGGCCTCTGGCTACAGGAGAATAAACGCTGCGGCGAGTTCTGGATAGGGGAGGAACACCTGCCGGATCTGCGCAGGTCCCTGGATAGGATCGAGGAATTCAAACGCGCAAAAAACACACCAATGGTTAATGTAATGGGAGAGAAAATCGTCAGTTATTTCAAAGGAGAATGGCGCGCCAACTCCTGTTACGCCGGTTTCAGCCGTATTTTCGTCAATCCTCTCGGTGACATAAGCTTTGTTTGTTTCGAAAGTTTCGGCAACATCAAGAAGGACAAATTGAAAGAGGCCTGGTATGGTCCGGCGGCAGCGTCCATCAGGGAGAAGATAAAGAAATGCGTTCTTAACTGCACCCAATTTTGTTCCGAACGTCCCGGTACCGATAACCTTAAAGTCATCCATGATAACTTTGCGGCCGAGCTCTCCCGCAGGTTCGATAAGCGGTCTTCGCTTAGCCTGCTGAAGAGAGAATACGACCTGCTGGCCGGACTTCAAGAGAACTGCGGCGGGAACATTCTGATACGGGAAGAAACAGCGGTTTTGCGAGACAGGATACGCGGCGCGATGGAAAAAGAGTATAGCGAAATATCTTCTCCTTCCGCCGCCAAGAAGCCGGAAACGGCTCCCCCCGTGGTCAATAAGTTCTCCCAGTTCTATCTGGCGCTAACCAACAGGTGCAACCTCAGTTGTATAATGTGCAGTACTACCAGGCATCCGCATGAGGTGGAGGAAGAGCTTTCACTGGGAGACTGGCTGGAGATATTGAAAAACATCACGCGTTTCGAGAGCGAAGTGATAACTTTCGGCGGAGGTGAACCGTTACTCAGGCAGGACGATCTGTCGGAAATGATAAAATTCTGCGTTTCGGCGGGGGTCACCGTCAACGTCGTCACCAATGGAACCCTTATGAACCCTGCTTTCCTGTCCGGGCTGGAAGAAGCAAGAGACAGGCTTATATTTCTTGTTTCCTGTGACGGTTTGAGGCGGGAAAACGACTTGATCAGGGGGGAAGGGACTTTTCATAAGGTGATCGCGGCAGCCGATTTGCTCCGCAGTAAACGGTTCACTTTTTATTTTACTTCCGTGATCATGCCGGAGAATTTCGCTCATTACGTAGATTTCCTGAAATTTCTCAGGCGTTATTACCCCGGCGTGCGGCTGGATATACAGCCGGTTATACCGCACAATGAGATATACCACCAGCGCAGAGATTTCGGGCTCGCGGAAGACCAGGAAAATGACCTGAAGAACATAGTCGATTTCCTGCGCAGGGAGGATCCGGTCCCCTTATGCAGGCCGCTTGAGATAATAGAGCAATACGTTGATTATTTCAACGGTACTTTAAGAACGGAGAACCGCTGCAGGATGGGAACAAGCAGTTTTAATATAAACCTGCGCGGTAACATATGGATATGCGGCAAGGAATTGCAGTATCCTTTGCATAAACATAAGCTTGAAGACGTCCTCAGCAGCAGCGAATACCGTCAGGAGATGAACAGGGTAGGGAACTGTCATTCTCCGTGCCTGGCAGGGCTTGTAATTTAATTCCGGGGACACAATACTTAATTAAGAAATCCCGGGCGCCGGGAAAATATGTTCTATTTCTTGGAGGAGCTCAGGGATACCGACTTCTTCATGAGGATGGTAACAAACGCCAATGCGCTCGACGAAAGAGATGCGGAGCTTATAATCCGCGATCGTCTGGTGAGCCAGCCGAATATAAGTTTTAATACCGATTGATAGGAGGCTGTTTCCGCTGAGATGTTATACGGAGCAGCAGTCGGCGCTTGCCGCTGTGTCAATTAAGGTACGAAAAACAATTCTCATTCAATTATCTGGATTCCGGCAGCCTGGCTTCATTCCTGAGAGGTGAAGAGTACCTCTCTAAGGGGATTCCTGGGTAAGGAAAACCTGCCGAATATCTGCAAAGGTTGTTTTTTCTGTGTTGGTCACGAATCGGAGACGCTAAGGAAACGGTTTGAATATTTTGATTCGTTGAGGAAACGTTAAAGACGGGACGTCAATGGATGAATTGACCATAAAGCGGGTAAAGACAGGCCTGGCCGATCCGGCCATCGGTCCGGAAACCATCGCCTTGATGTTGACCGATGCCTGTAATCTTTCCTGCGTTTACTGCCGCGGCGGAAGGATAGACGACGGCAGGGGTAAAGCAGAAGAAAGCGAATTAACTACGGAGGAGCTGTTTAGTTTCTTCGAAGATGCCGCCGGATTCAAAGTTAAAGAAGTAAATATAGGAGGCATGCGGGGTGAGCCTTTTTGCAAGAAAGACATACGTTTGATACTGCGCAAGATAAAAAGCCTGGGGTTGATGGGTTCGATGACTACTAACGGGAGCATGCTTAGCGGCGCGCTGGCCGAGGAAATGAGCTCTTACGGATGGGATATCCTGTTGTTGAGCCTTGACGCCCCTTTTGCCCGGCTTCAGCACCAATTAAGACCGGCGGTGAACGGGAAGGAATATTTTCACAATATACTGGAGTTTCTCGGCGCGTTGAATGATAATCCGGGCAGCAGGATTAGGATCCTGGTCAATATGGTGATAACCGGGAATAATTACAAATATTTTCCGGAAATGGTAGATTTTGTCAACAATTACAGGAATATAGAGTCGCTTAACGTATTAAGGCTTGTCGATATGGGGCTGCCGGGGTATTTTGATCTGCAGCTTGACCGCGGCCAGGCGGCTGAATTCCGCGAGACACTTGAAGCTTTTAAACGGGAAAAGAAAGTCTTATATGCAGGGAACTGGTCTTCTCCTGATGTCCGGAGAGAAATGCCGGCTGGGCGGCATACAAGATGTTTTACGAATTATTATATCCTTTCGATTGCGGCGAACGGAGACGTGCTTTTTTGCCCGCAGCAATATAAAGCCGTGTCGGGACTTAACATACGCGATGTCCGCTTGCGCGACCTATGGCTTAACGAACACCTCTCTTTCCGGAAGATATTGTCCGAGTCTGCGCCTTGTTACGGGGAATGTTGCACTATATTGAGAAAACAGAATGAAGAGATATATAACGCTGTCTGCGACGGCTGAAGGCGCCCTTTCCCGCTTTTTATTTCTTGATTGATCGTAATAAATTTGATATACTAAAACTTCATTTGACCCGAATTTTGCAGTGGCAAAATTCGCTTCCCACGGGGGAACACTTGCCCAATTCCACACAAGGGCAAGGTGCTCCCACAGGGAACACTTGCCCAATTCCCCATAAGGGCAAGGTGTTATTTAGATTAGGCTAAGGTATAGAGCGGAGCGAAAGGGCGCAAGGGATTCTCGAAAGAGAATACCTGCATTTGCGAGAGCATCGTCCCAACGGAAGTATATATAGATCCAGGGCCCATAGCTCAGTGGTTAGAGCAGGTGACTCATAATCACTTGGTCCGGGGTTCGAATCCCTGTGGGCCCAGAAATAACCCCGAAGGGGTTATTTCTATAGCAATTGAGCAATAGAGCAATCGAGATTAGATCAAGAATAGAAGCATAAAGCAGTGTTTTGAGGTTTCCGGGCGATTAGCTCAGTTGGTTAGAGCGTTGCGTTCACATCGCAAAGGTCACAGGTCCGAGTCCTGTATCGCCCAGTTATACTTCGACGGAGCAAGAAGCGTGCCTTTCCGGCAGGGGATAATCTCCTTCGCCCAGTTTAACCTCGGGATGATAAAGGTATATGCTTCGAAGAGACCGCCTGAATACGCATACAGCCGGATATACGCTGTGTACCGGGTTAGCCGGATGATTATAAGATGGAAAAGGGAAGACAGGAGTTATGAATACGGATTTAAAAACTCAGCTTCAGCATCTGCTTGAGTTACAGCAGATAGATATCCAGATCTACGATTTGAGAAGAATCAAGGAAGAGAAGCCTGCGAAGATAGCCGAATTGGAAGCCGCCTTTGAAGCCAAGCGGGGCGCGCTCGCCGGACTGGAAAAAGAGGCCCTTGATCTGCAGAAGCAGAAAAAAGACCGGGAAGGTGAGCTGGCGTCCAGGGAAGAGAGCATTCAGAAACTTCAGGGGCAGCTTTATCAGCTCAAGACCAACAAAGAGTACCACACGATGCAACAGCAGATCGAGGACGCAAAGGCCGACAAATCGGTCATAGAAGATAAGATCCTGGAGTTCATGGAAAGCATAGACGCTTCCCGAGCGGATGTCGAGAAAGAGAAAGCGCGCCTGACAGAGGAAGAGAAGGTTTTTACCGAGGGGAAAAAGGCGCTCCAGGCGGAGATCAGGGAAATAGACGATAAGCTTGCCTGTCTGGAGACGCAGAGAAAACAGGCAACTCCTCTTATAAAAGCGGAAGTGCTGGCGCAGTATGACAGGATATTGAAAATACGGGGCGGTCTGGCTCTAGTTCCGGTTCAGGGGACTTCCTGCGGCGGATGCCACATGTTCGTGCCCCCACAGGTGATAAACATGATCAGTATGTATGATACGCTGGTGACCTGTGAAATGTGCAACAGGATCCTTTATCTTGATGAGCGTAGCGCGGGAACTTGAGATATACATAGACGGAGCTTCCAAAGGCAACCCCGGGCCTTCCGGCATCGGCGTAATAATACTCAGCGACGGGCAGGTCGTACGCAATATCTCGGTTTATCTGGGGCACGCCACCAATAATCACGCGGAGTACACCGCGTTAATTCACGCCTTGCAGGAAGCCCTTCTTCTCAAGGCGGAAAAAGTGGTGATAAACACGGACAGCGAACTGGTTTGCCGGCAGATCAACGGTCTTTATAAAGTAAGGAACGCGGAGATTATGGCGCTTTACCTGCAGGCGAGACGTTTGTTCCCCGCTTTTAAAGAGATTTCAGTGAAACATATCCCGCGCGAAAAGAATAAAGGCGCGGATAAACTGGCAAACCAGGCGGTCCAGCAGGCTATGAATGCGGGATAGATAGAAAGCGGCTGCCCGCCGGTTACCTCCGGCGGGAGGAAAGTCCGGGCTCCCGTGGGTAACGTAGTGGGTAACGCCCACCCCGGTCCTTCACCGGATCGGAGGAATCCCCGTAAGGGGACCCGCTTTAATCAGCGGGAGAGCTACAGAGACGAGTTTCCCGGAGCGATCCGGGAAAGTGAAACGCCGCAATCTCTACGTGGAGCAAGGCCGAATAGGAGATGAGGGATTACCCGTCCCGCTATCAGTCTCGGGTAGGCTGCTCGATTGCGATGGCAACATCGCAGGTTCAGAGGAATCGCCGCTTGGCGCAGGATAGAACCTTCGCCAGACAGAACCCGGCTTATTCTATCTATCCCGGTTTTTTTGTCAAAGGGTTAATCCCTTTTAAAATAGGCATACCGCAGGCGCGGGATTATAACTGCTCGGTAAGAGCATATGTGAAACATTTATCCGCAATCACACCTTGCCTTTATAAGAATTGGGCAAGTGTTTGTTTGCGCGAAGGAGGCAGTGAAATGTCGGGACATTCAAAATGGGCAGGTATCAAACACAAGAAAGCCGCCCTGGACGCTAAAAAAGGCAAGATCTATACGAAGATAATAAAGGAGTTGACGGTCGCGGCCAGGGAAGGCGGCGGTAATCCGGAAACCAATTTTAAATTACGCGCGGTAATGATGAAGGCAAAGGAAGCCAACATGCCGAGCGATAACGTCAAGATGGCGATTAAAAGAGGGACAGGGGAACTGCCGGGTGTTTCATACGAGAACGTTATATATGAAGGATACGGTCCCGGAGGCGTGGCTATGATGGTGGAAGCTCTTACCGACAACAAAAACAGGACCACCGCCGAGGTGCGCAATATAATGTCCAAGAAAAACGCGAATATGGCCGGGGCCGGTTCCGTAAGCTGGATATTCGCGAAGAAAGGTTACATTCTTGTCGAGAAGAGCCAGGCCAACGAAGATGACCTGATGAATATAGCGCTTGAGGCCGGTGCGGAGGACTTCAAATCCGATGACGAAGCCAATTACGAGGTCACCACCGCTGCGCAGGACCTGGAGAATGTGAAACAGGCGCTCCAGGCAAAGAATATTCAGATGCAATCGGCAGACCTTACCATGATTCCCTCGTCGACCGTCAAGGTGAACGAGAGCGACGCCAGACAGCTTTTGTCGTTGATAGAATCGCTGGAAGATCACGACGACGTGCAGAATGTCTACGCCAATTTCGACATCCCCGATGATCTGATGGCCAAGATCGCCGAAAGTGAGAGTTGATATTCCGCGCAGTTCTATGAGGATATTGGGTATCGATCCCGCTCTATCGATTACCGGATACGGTTTGATAGAAGTCTCCGGGACGTCTTTCCGCCTTCTGGAAGCAGGGATTATTGAGACTGCGCAGAAAGAAGACCTGCCTGCCAGGCTCGGGAAGATATATGCTGCGGTCGGGTCGATACTGGAAGAGTTCAGGCCGGGGGCGGCGGTACTGGAGAAGATCTATTCTCATTACGCCCATCCCGCCACTTCCTGCATACTTGGTCACGCGCGCGGCGTTATATGCCTGGCCTGTTCGACCGCCGGCATAAGCGTGGCGGAATACGCCGCGACCAGAATAAAGAAAGCTATCGTCGGAAAAGGGCTTGCTTCAAAACAACAGGTGCAGAGGATGGTGCTCGATCTGCTCGGGCTGAAGGAGACCCCCGCCTACATGGACATTACTGACGCTCTGGCCCTGGCCATAGGCCATTATTTCATCGGTAAGTCTAAAATATGATAGTCGGTATCTGCGGAAAGATCGTCCAGAAGAACGTCAATTCCCTTGTCATAGAATCGCATGGCCTGTTATACGAGGTATTTGTCCCCGCATCGGTTATGTCCAGGCTGCGGAGCAGCGCGCCGGACGGCTCGGAGCTTAATCTGATCACGTATCATTTCCACCACGTGGAGCCGTCGCGCAGCACCCCGGTCCTGTTCGGGTTTCTTAACGAAATAGAAAAGGAATTTTTTCAGGTTTTCATTACGGTCTCGGGCATCGGCCCGCGCGCCGCTTTGCGGGCGCTTAACCAGCCGATTCCTTGCATAGCCAGGGCGATAGACTCCGGAGACGTTGATTTTCTAAAGACCCTGCCCGGGATCGGCCAGCAGCGCGCCAAGGAGATCGTTGCCAAGCTGCAGAATAAGGTCGGCAAGTTCTGTCTGATGCAGGAGCCCGGCGTCAGGACGGCCGTTCCTCCGACTTCCGCCGGCGCGGATATAGAAGAAGAGGCGGCAGAGATACTCTGCAGGCTGGAGTATAAAAAAGCGGAGGCCGCCGCGATGATAAAGAAAGCTTTGGAGAGACTGCCCAGCCCCGGCAGTACCGAAGAGTTGTTGAACGAAGTATATAAACAGACCCAATCGGTCAAATCGTGATGTATCACATACGGCAGCGGCCTGGAGAAGAACGATTATGTCGGATAATATTACAGCGGTAGTCGAGGCTTTGTTATTTGCCGCGGAACAACCGGTAAGCCTGGAGCAGCTGCGTTCGCTTGTACCTGGTTCCGATACGGCGATGTTGAGAGAAGCCGTAGCGCGGCTTAAACAGGAATATGAGACCGGAGGCAGGGGGGTGCGCGTGGACGAAGCCGCCGGGGGCTACAGGATGACCACGGCCCCGGAACTTTCCGGTTTCGTGCGCAGACTCTACCGCCAGAGAAGGAGCGATAAACTTTCCCGTCCGGCAATGGAAACGCTGGCCATAATAGCCTATAAACAACCGGTAACCAGGCAGGAGGTCCAGTCTCTGCGCAGCGTCAACATCGACGGGGTAATGAAGAACCTGCTGGAAAAGAACCTGATCAGGATAAGCGGTAAGAAAGACGCTCCGGGCCGTCCGTTCGTTTTCGGAACCACCAGGCAGTTCCTGGAATATTTCGGTTTGAATTCTATAGAAGAAATGCCCAAACTGGACAGCATCGAAGTCGGGGCAGCCGCTCTTGCCGTTATGCAGCAGTCGGCGGAGGAAAAGGATAAAGAGGAGGACGGCAATGAGCCTGAAAAGCCTGCGGTCGCAGATTGACAGCCTTGACAGAAAATTGATAGAACTGCTTAACCGGCGGGCCGGCGTCAGTAGCCGGATCTCCCGTTTGAAACGCAGCAACGGGAAAAGCCTGTATTCTCCCGACCGGGAGAGCGAAGTCCTGCGCAGGATCTCGTCCGTCAACAAGGGGCCGTTGAGCAATAAAGCCCTGGAAGCGGTCTATAGCGAGATAATGTCCTATAGCCTTTCTCTGGGAGGACCGCTTAAGGTGGCGTATCTCGGCCCGGAAGCCAGCTTCAGCAACCTTGCCGCCATGAAACGTTTCGGTTCACAGGTCGCGTACTTGAGTTGTCAGAGCATTACGGACGTTTTTCTTCAGGTGCAGCGCGACGCCGCCGACTACGGAGTGGTCCCCATAGAGAACTCCATAGAAGGGGCGGTCAGTCACACCATGGATATGTTCATAGATTCGGATCTGAAGATTTGCAGCCAGCTTATGCTCGATATTTCCCATAATCTGCTCGCGCGTTGTCCTAAAGATAAGATCAGAAAGATATATTCCATCCCGCAGGTCTTCGGGCAGTGCCGCATCTGGCTGCAGCAGAACCTGCCGTCTGTGGAGAGAATAGAGGTTTCCAGCACCACACGCGCCGCGGAGATCGCTTCAAAGGAAAAGTACAGCGCTTCGATCTCTTCTATGCTGGCGGCCAGGATATACGGTCTGAAGGCGGTCGCCGTCTCAATAGAGGACTCGCCGCATAATATCACCAGGTTCCTGGTGATAGGAAAGAGCGGAACGGCGCCCACCGGCAGGGACAGGACATCCATCATGTTTTCGATAAAAGACAGGGTAGGCGCGTTATACGCTATGCTGCTGCCTTTCAGGAAATACGGGGTCAACCTGACAAGGATAGAATCCAGGCCTTCCAAGAAAAAGGCGTGGGATTATTACTTTTTCGTGGACCTCTGCGGTCATAAAGAGGATAAGAACGTGGCCGGTGCGCTGCGCGCATTGGAGAATAAGTGCAAGTTCATGAAGGTCCTGGGGTCTTATCCGGTTTAATCCCTTCGCCCAGAAATCCCGGGTTTGGAGCCCGGGGAGTTTTATTCACCGGCGGCTTGTCGTCGAGGAGATGAAATGGAAAAGCTGGTAAGAAACAATATATTGGCGGTCACGCCGTACGTGTCCGGCAAACCCATAGAAGAGACCAAGAGAGAATTGGGCCTGAGGGAAGTGATCAAGCTCGCTTCCAATGAGAACGCGCTGGGCCCCTCGCCGAAAGCGGTGGAAGCGATAAAGAAAGCGCTCCCCAGGCTTAACCGTTACCCGGACAGCCAGGGGTTTTATTTAAAGAAGAAACTGGCAAGGGCATTGCGTCTCGGAGCGGACAACTTCGTTCTCGGCAACGGTTCCGACGAACTTATCGACATAGTGATAAGGACGTTCGTGGAGGACGACGAGAATGTGGTTACCGCCGATCTCACTTTCCTGGAATACGGGATAGTTTCTTCCGTCAATGCCAGAAAGGTGGTAAAAGTCCCGCTGCGTTATTTCAAATACGACCTGGAGGCGCTGCGTAAGAAGATAGACAGGAAGACCAAGGTCGTTTTTATCGCCAATCCGAACAATCCCACCGGCACTTACGTGACGCGTTGCGAGCTGGAAGAATTTCTCGCCGGGCTTCCGGCAAATGTGATCGTGGTGCTTGACGAAGCTTACGACAGTTTTATAGACACGGATGACTTCCCCTTCGGGATAAATTACATAAAAAAAGCCAATGTGCTGGTTTTTAAAACCTTCTCCAAGGCATACGGCCTTGCCGGACTCAGGCTGGGATACGCCGTAGGCAGGCCGGAATTGATTTCTTTTATGGAGAGAGTGCGCCAGCCGTTCAACGTGAATTCCCTGGCGCAGGCGGCGGCGTGCGCGGCGCTTGATGACCGTAATTTCCTGCAGAAGACACGGGCGGAAGTGCTGCGAGGGAAGGAGTATCTCTATGCGGCATTGCGCGGCTTGGGCATTGCCTGCGTTCAATCAGCCGCCAATTTTCTTCTGGTAGATACCGGCAGGGACGGCGTGGGTGTCTTCAGGGAATTACTTAAATTAGGGGTGATAGTCAGGGATATGAAACAATACGGCCTGAAGAATTTCGTCAGGGTAACGGTCGGCACCAGACGCGAGAACGAGAAGTTCGTCACCGCACTGAAAAAGGTTTTATCCCGGCCGGCGTAAGAAGACCGCTGGATAAAAGAATAACCTACGGAGGCAGCAGATGATCATAGTATTCAAACCGGACGCCACGGAAGAGCAGATCGGACATTTACTGAAAAAGGTCGAAAAACTCGGATTGACCCCGCATGTATCGAAAGGGACGGAAAGGACGATCGTCGGCGTCATCGGCCCGGAAGACGTCTTGAGGGTTACGCCTCTGGAGGTGTTCCCCGGAGTCGAGAAGGTCATGCCGGTCCTGGCGCCTTATAAACTCGTGTCGCGGGAGATCCGCCCGGGCGGCTCGCTGGTGGACGTGGGCAGAGGCGTGCAGATAGGCGGGAAAAAGATGGTGATCATGGCCGGTCCCTGCGCCATCGAGAATTACGAGACCCTTTATGAAGTCGCGGTGGTAGTGAAAAAAGCCGGGGCAAGCGTCCTGCGCGGCGGGGCCTTCAAGCCGAGGACGTCCCCTTACAGTTTTCAGGGACTTGGCGAGGAGGGGTTGAAGTATCTCAAGAAAGCCGGCGACGAGCTCGGCATGATAACCGTCAGCGAGGTGATGGATACGCGCGACGTCGGCCTGGTGGCTGAATATGTCGATATCCTGCAGATAGGCGCCCGCAACATGCAGAATTTCAACTTGCTCAAGGAGGTGGGTTTGACCAGGAAACCGGTAATGCTCAAACGCGGTATGGCTTCCACGGTAAAGGACCTGCTGATGTCGGCGGAATATATAGCAAGCGGCGGCAACATGAACGTGATACTCTGCGAACGCGGGATAAGAACGTTCGAGGATTCCACGCGCAGCACGCTCGATATAAGCGCCATCCCGGTCGCGAAACAGTTATCGCACCTGCCGGTTATGGTCGATCCCAGCCACGCCGCCGGGAAATGGGGGTTAGTCCCGGCGTTGTCGAAGGCCGCCATGGCAGCCGGAGCCGACGGGTTGATCATCGAGGTGCACAGCCACCCGGAGGACGCGCTTTCAGACGGAGCGCAGTCGCTGCTCCCGTCCAATTTCTCCGCCTTGATGGAGGATTTAAAGAAAATGGCGCTTATTTTAGGGAGAGAACTATAATGCCGCAATTCAGAAAGGCGGCGGTTATAGGAGTGGGACTGATCGGCGGCTCGCTGGCCGCGGCGCTGAAAAAGAAGAAACTTGTCCGCTCCGTGACCGGCATAAGCAGGCGGAAGTCCACGGTCAATACCGCTTTAAAGAAAGGCCTGATAGACGACGCGTCCACTTCGCTCGCCGCCGCAGCCGGGGCCGACCTGCTGGTTTTCGCGGTCCCGCCGGGAGCCGTAAAAGCGCTCGCGGCCAAGGCGGCTTCACTGGCAGGCAGGAACTGTCTGGTGATAGACGTCTGCAGCACTAAGGTGGAGGTAAGCAGGATACTCTCCCGTTATTTCCCCGCATATGCCGGTTGTCACCCCCTGGCCGGTTCGGAGAAGAAGGGTCCGGAAAACGCCGATCCCGGCCTTTTCAAGGGCACGCTCTGCGTGATAACCGGACGCGGACGCTCCGCTTCGACGGCTGCCGCATTGTGGCGCAGCATAGGTTCCCGCGTGGCATACATGTCCCCCTCCGAACACGATAAAATCCTGGCTTACGTAAGCCATCTCCCGCATAGCGTGGCTTTTTCTCTCATCAATTCCGTCCCTGAGACTTTTTACCGGTTTTCCGCCGGCGGACTTAAAGATACCACTCGCATCGCGGCCTCCGACAGCAGTCTCTGGGCGGATATAATAATGAGCAACAGGCGCAACGTCGCGCGGGCCTTGGATGTGTTCGAAACCAAACTAAAGGAATTACGTTCGGCGGTCTCGCGGGGGGATGCCTCGGCGCTGGAAAAATTTCTTTCGCGGGCGTCTTCCCGGAGGCGCATGCTTGAGGGCGCATGCTTGAGGGCGCATGCTTGAGCGGGAGTGAATGAATGATAATAGCGGTGGACGGTCCGGCGGGAGCCGGTAAGAGTACGGTGGCCAAAAGGCTGGCAAAGAAACTGGGTTTCACTTACCTTGACACGGGGGCGATGTACCGCGCCCTTACACTGAAGGCGCTGGAACAGGGAGTTGATTTTTCCGATACCGCTTCTCTGGCGGAAATGGCCTCCGGAACGGCGATAGACCTGAAATACGGCGCGGACTCTTCACTGGCAGTGCTTCTGGACGGCAGGGATGTTTCCGCGGAAATCAGACAGCCGCGCATTACCAGGGTGGTTTCCGACCTGGCGAAAGTGAGAGAGGTCAGGCAGATACTGGTTGAGCTGCAAAGAGAACTGGGGCGCCGCAAAGACAGCATTCTGGACGGCAGGGATATCGGCACACATGTTTTCCCCGGAGCCGACGTGAAGTTCTATATCGACGCGAATTTCGATGAAAGGGTCAAAAGGCGTTACCTGGAGTTGAAAGATTCCAATCCCGGGTTGAGAATGGAAGATATCGCCCGCGACCTGCGGAACAGGGATAGTATAGATTCCACGCGCGAATTCGCGCCGCTGCGTCGTGCCGAGGACGCCGTGTACATAGATACCACGGGCGTAGGGATCGAGGACGTCGTGGAAATGATGTCCTCTGCGGTTAAAGACAGGGAACGGCATGGATAAGAGCCTGATACGCAATTTTTCCATAATAGCGCATATAGACCACGGTAAGTCCACCCTGGCCGACAGGATCCTGGAACTTACCGGGGCGGTGGACACGCGCAACCGGCGCGATCAGCTTCTGGACGATATGGACCTTGAACGGGAGAGAGGCATCACCATCAAGGCTTCCATGGTCAGGCTCTCTTACCGCAGCCGGGACGGGAAGGAATACACGTTCAACCTGATCGATACCCCGGGGCATGTCGATTTCAGTTACGAGGTCTCGAAATCTCTCGCGGCATGCGAAGGCGCTGTTTTGCTCATAGACGCCGGGCAGGGGGTGGAGGCGCAGACAGTTGCCAATTATTACCTGGCTAAAGAGAACGGATTGAAGATCATTCCGGTCATCAACAAGATCGACCTTGTGTCTTCAGACGTGCCGAGGGTGATCAGGCAGATAAACAGCGTTTTCGGTTTCGACGAAGAGGAGATAATGCTGTGCTCCGCCAAGGAAGGCAAAGGCGTGATAGACCTCCTTGAAAAGGTGATCGAGCTGGTCCCGCATCCCGGAGGAGAAGCCGGAAATCCCGCGCAGGCGCTGGTTTTCGACAGCAGGTTCGACCCTTACCGGGGAGTGGTGATCTTCGCCAGGATATTCGACGGCTCCCTGGATTCCCGCGCGCAGCTTAAATTGATGCATTCAGGAAAAGTGTATAAAATAGAAGAGATGGGCGTCTTCAAGAATTTGAAATACTGTCCCGCAGAAGGGCTTTCCTGCGGAGAGGTGGGGTATTTTATTTGCAATATCAGAGACCCCAGGGAGATCGTGATCGGGGATACCCTTACGGATGTGAAGAATCTCTGTTCTTCCGTGCTTCCCGGCTACCGCGTGCCGAAATCGCTGGTTTTCTGCGGTATATACCCGGTGAACCCGGGAGATTACACGTATCTAAGGGACGCCATGGATAAACTCAAGCTTACCGACGCATCTTTTATGTTCGAACCGGAGAACTCACAATCTTTCGGGACAGGTTTTCGCTGCGGTTTCCTGGGGCTTCTTCATATGGAGATCGTGCAGGAACGGCTGGAGAGAGAATATAACCTTAACCTGATACTTACTGTTCCTAACGTCGTATACCGCGTCAAACTGCCGGACGGAACGACGGTGGAGGTGGACACGCCGGCCAAACTCCCCTCCGCGCAGGATATAGAGGAAGCATTCGAACCGTACGTGAAACTGCTGATGATCGTTCCGGTAGATACGATAGATTCCGCCTGCGAACTCGCGAAGGCGCGCAGGGGGATCTTCGAATCCACAGAATATTACGGCGAGGACAGGATGAAAGTGGTTTTTTATATGCCTTTGTCGGAGATAATCGTGGATTTCTACGATAAAGTGAAATCGCTCACCCGCGGATACGGGTCTCTCGATTATGAATTCGAGGATTATATGCCTACCAAGCTGGTGAAGCTTGATATATTGATAAACGGCACGATTTGCGACGCGTTCTCCTGCCTGATGCACAAGGAGAAGGCGATGAGCAGGGCGCGCGCCCTTGTATCCAAACTTAAGGAGGTCATTCCCAGGCAGGTGTTCGAGGTTTCGGTCCAGGCCGCGATAGGCGGTCAGATACTGGCTTCGGAAAAGGTCAGGGCGGCGGGTAAACACGTTACCAGCCGGTGCTCCGGCGGCGACATTACCCGCAAGAGGAAACTCTGGGAGGCGCAGAAAGAAGGGAAGAAACGCCTGAAGCAGTTCGGGAGAGTGGAGATCCCGCAGGAGGCTTTCTGGGAGGTGTTGAAGATATGAAGAAAAATGCGAATAAGACCACAGGCAAAAAAGTCTTCCGGGAGTGGGTTGAGTCCATTCTGATAGCGTTCGTCCTGGCCATGTTCATCAGGACGTTCGTGGTGCAGGCCTTTCGTATCCCGACAGGCTCGATGAGGACCACTCTAATGGAGGGAGACGTTATACTGGTCAATAAATTCATTTACGGGGCTAAGGTGCCGTTCCTGTCCTTAAGACTGCCGGCTTTGCGCAAGCCTGTTGCCGGGGACGTGGTGGTTTTCATCTACCCGGAGGATCCCAAAAAAGATTTCATCAAACGTCTGGTAGCTTGCGGCGGCGACACGGTAGAGATAAAGAACGGGACCATATTCGTGAACGGACAGCCTCTTCTGGAAGGAGGTTTCGGCGGAAGGTATTATTATAACCGGGGCGAATACGGCAGGGAGGCGGACAAGATAACCGTTCCGCAGGGGCAGTATTTCGTCCTTGGGGATAATTCCGCTTCTTCTCAAGACAGCCGTTATTGGGGTTTCGTGCCGCAGGAGAACCTGCTGGGCAAGGCGATCTTCATATATTGGCCGCCCCAGAGGTTGAGAGTCATACAATGAACTTCGCGAACAAGATATCCACGTTCCGTATCCTTAGTGTGCCGTTTTTCATCGCCGCGCTGATATATTACGCCCCCAGCCGCGGTTATCTGCGTCTGGCGGCGCTCGCCATCTTCTGCCTGGCCGGTATATCCGACGCCGTGGACGGTTACATAGCCAGGAAATCCGGGCAGAAATCCAAGGCCGGTCTGGTGCTGGATCCGATAGGCGACAAGCTCCTGCTTATGAGCGCCTTCATCCTCTTGAGCGATTCCACCGGGGTCCAACTGGCGCTTAAGTTCCCTTTTTGGGTCGTGCTTATAGTCTTGAGCCGGGACGTCATAATAGTCCTCGGTTCGGTGGTAATATACATGGTGCGCCAGCGTATCGAGATAATACCGAGTAAATGGGGAAAATACACCACCATCGCTCAGATGTCGTCGGTCATTTCGGTATTGCTGCAACTTCAAAAAATGTCGCGGTTCCTCTGGTGGACGGCAGCGGGGTTGACCGTTATCTCGGGGTTGCTTTATATCAGGAAAGGTCTGAAGGTCCTCTATGGCAGTGATAATTGCAGGGATAATATTTAGTTACTTGCTGGGTTCTGTTCCCACCGCTTATCTGGCCGGGTATCTGCTTAAAGGCGAGGATATCCGTAAACTGGGGTCAGGCAACGTGGGGGCAACCAACGCCCTGCGCGTGCTTGGTAAAGGGCCGGGAATAACTGTTTTGCTGATTGACATTTTGAAAGGGGCGCTGGCTGTTACGGCCGCCGGAGATTTCATAATCGGGCATTCCAACCAGGAGTTCCCGGCAGTATTGCTCCGCGTGGGCTGCGGTATAGCCGCGGTAGCCGGGCATAACTGGCCGGTCTTTCTCGGTTTCAAGGGGGGGAAGGGTGTTGCCACGACTCTGGGGGTATTGATCGGGCTGGCGTTGCGCATACCGGGGCTGGGATTGATACTCGGGCTGGTCGTGTTGACCTGGGCGGCGGTATTTGCGTTGACAAAGATAGTCTCCATAGCGTCCGTTTGCGCCGGAATACTCCTGCCGGTCTATCTCGCTGTTTTCGGGTTCCCGGTATTCTGGATAGCGGCAGGGGGTATCTTCGGGTTTCTCGGGGTTCTCCGGCACAGGAGTAATATCTCCCGTTTCTTCAAAGGCCGGGAGAAAAGAATATTTTAGATTCCGGGGACACAATACTTAATTCTCTGGTTGCATCTTAAAGTTTATCGAAGAAGCCCACTATTTTTACGAAGCATACCGCTGCTAAAATTATTACACGCGCAAATCCCAATTATTCCCATCAGTTTATAATGAAATCCTGAGGCGAGGGGATTAAAGAAAACGTTTTCCCGCCAAGCCGTTTTACATCTTGAAATGAACAGAGCGCGCGTGTTATAATTTATTAACAACAAAGGAGTAAGCTTTTTTATTATCCAGAAAACAAATAGTTTCTAAAAGTATTATTAATTGTTTTCCCCGCCAGCCACAAAGGTCAAGGGGATAACGCCGGGATGCGGGGGAAAAATCTTAATGATCCCTTTATGAGCATCCCGGCTGATTTTTCTACGGAGCGCCGTTATGAGAGACATCGTTTTCAAGAACATCTCTTCACCGCTCAAAAGGCGCAAAATACTTGCGACTACCGAAGTTGTCGACAAGGAAGGTATTCACAGTATCGTAAGCCGTCATTTCGTCTATATGGCTAAAGAAATGGCTGGAGACAAGCTTGAGGATAAACCGAGGCCGTATTTATATATCCTTAAAATCAAGGATACCAGGGAGCATACGGAGAAATTCTTCTGCCGCATCAAAGGCGGCATGTTCGTGGTCATAAAAGGCAAATTGTTCCTGATTTATTTTATGCATTCGTTGAAGATCATCCTTTCCGCAGCGCCCGCGGTTTCCGCTTGAGAAAATATAAACAGATATCTTTTCGTCCTTCGTCCATCATCTTTCGTGATTCGGCTTTTCCGGATTATCCCAGATGTATCTCAATAAGGTTATCCTGTGAAGAGAGCCGCGTTCTGTCCACGCGCAGGCTTGCGCAGGGGGAGGGAAAGGAAAGTTCACCGCCGTTAAGCGAGGCCTTTATAATGGTGTATTCTCCGTAATTCTTCAGGCCGGGATTAAGAAACTCAACCCGCAGTTTCTTTCCGGCGAAGGAAGCGGATATGGCGGCTTTCTTTGCGGCGCCGAATTGTTCTTTCATCAGTTGCGGTTCTATTCGCAGGTCTCCAAAATCTCCTTTGACTCCGAACACTTGCGTTAAATAAGTGAGAACGAACCAACTCGCCGACCCGGTAAGATAACTGTACATCCCGCGTCCTTCGCCGTTAAAATACTCCGGAAGGCACGGGTAAATTTTGCTTACCGCCGTATCCAACGCCATGCGGTGTATAGAGGACAGAACTTCGTGGCCTTCCCGGGCGAATCCCCGGCTGTATAACGCGTAAGCGAACATCACCGACATATGATTGAAAAAAGCCCCGTTTTCCTTATCTCCGTATGAGAAAGAGAAAGCCCTGCCTAAAGAGAGCTGTTCTTCGCCGAAGTCGGTATTCAACCTGAAACCGCCGAGCGAAGGTTCTTTCAGGTGCTTACGGGCGTTTTGAAAAATAGAGTTCACCTGTTCCCGGGAAGCGATCCCCGCCATAATCGGGAACACCTGGCCGGTGAGGGTCATCCGGATCTTTCCGCTTACCTTGCCTTCCACCCGGCTTTTCAAGTTGTCGTAATAACCGTTGAAGAAACCCTCTTCGAGCCACTCGGTCTTTTGTATCTGTCTTGCGATAGCCGCGCTTTTCGCCCGCAGGTCGGCGATAAGCTCTTTTACGCCAAGCTCTACCTTCGCGCCGTCTATGCCGTCGCGCACCGAAGCGAAATAGGCGTTCAGTTTCTCCGTCCGCGCCCGAGGCGTGGAATAGTCGGTCGCCGGCGCGCCCGGCATATCTATGAGCAGTAAAAGCTCTCTGAAGACGTTTATTTTCGCGGCGCCGATGCGCTCGAGGATGGAACAGATGCTTTCCAGGTTCTGCGCGTAAAGCGCGCTGAAGGCGACACTTTCCCCGTGTTCCGCCGCCATATCCAGTCCGTCGTTCCAATCGGCGTTCTCGAGGCGTATGTGGTTGTGCGGACCGACATTGAAGAACTGCACAAGGTTTTCCACCAAGATGTGTTCGAGCAGCGTCCCTTTGTAAACGATTCCGTCTTTAGCGGTGAGCTGTCGGCCTTTCTCCGCCCGCCAGGCCGGGTCCTTTTCTTTATTGCGGGAAAGCAGATGATCGCGGAAATAAGAGGTCTCTTCCAGCAGTATCCCGATATCCGCGGTCTGGTTTAAATAGAGTAAAACGGTGATCAGGGGCCAGATACCGTGATCCATCCAGATACGGCTGATGCTGTTTCTGTCCGCGATAAATTCACCGGGGCGCTGTCCTATAATGGTGGCGTTAGAGCCGTCTATGCGCACTCCGGAGAAATTATTGATCAGCAGGCTGCGGACCTCTCCGGGGTCATCCAGCAGGATAAGCGAGAGGCAGTCCTGCCAGAGATCACGCCAGCCCCGCCCGCCTTTCCCGTAATCGAAATCGGGAAGAAAAGAACAGCCGAAGATCTTTCTTAAAACCGGCTGGACCGTGACCCAGCGTAACCAGCGATCGAAGTCGGCGTCGGCAGTCTCGACCGAAACGCGTCCGCTTTTGGCGCGCCAGAATCTTTTTGTGGATTCCAGTGAAAGATTTACTTTTTCTCTCGTGTCGAAGCGGGAGAAAAGTTCTTCAGGCCCAGGCGTTCCCTGGGGCGAGATGCCCATGACCACTATGAATGAACAGCGTTCGTTTTTCTTAAGGCGCCTGGGGCGGAAACGCAGCCCGGCCATGGGTTCTTTGCCCTGCCGGGGGCGTCTTTTATCCGGCAGTATGTTCTTGAATACGGCGGCCGGGGCCTCCAGGTCGGAATCCTCTCCGGTGAACTCTTCCTGCGTGGCGTATATATATTCGGGACCTTTTGAGCGGTCGTCCCTTCCGAAAACGAAGTAAGAAACGGTATTCCTGGCGTGCCCGGATTCATTGAAGCTGAGCGTCGGAACCACTGTTATCCCGTCCGGGGATTCTTTTACGCGCACGAGCAGCGAAGTCACTTGGCGGTGGTCGTGCAGGTTGGCGGCCGAACGCGCGTAGAGCGGAACGGCGGCGGTCGGGATGAACTCCATGGAGCGGGAAGAGATGTTGGTGATCTCCACCAACATTATCTCAACCGGTTCTCCTCCCGCGGGGACAAAAGAGGTTATTTCGGCTTTTAACCCGACGCGCTCATTACAGCGGCTCGTTTTCTGCCAGAACATGCCGGCTTCGAGAGAATACTTATCCTGTTCCGGAGGCGGCAGGCCGCGGGAAACACCGGTTGCCGACCATATCGAACGGCTGTTCAGGTAGATCCAGAAATTCCTGCTTGCTTTTGAGTCTATCAGGGAATGCCGCGAAACCGGTTCAAGCAGAAAAGAGTTAAAACTTGTTTTTATGTCACCGTGCAGGTCCGGGGTTATAGAGGACATTAAGGGAAAACCGTTGCACAGCGGTAAATAAAGGGTTTTTACCCTGTCCGCGGTTCTGGATACGAAGTCGCCTTCTTTATTCGAGAATTTCCAAAGGTTCTTTTTCATAAGAACCATAAATTACCATATCCGGCGGCCGATTTCAAGGAGAACGTTCCAGTTGTGGGGAACCTCCCGTTATGATAAAATCTGAACATGCGTTCCATTCGCGAAGAGAGGCGCCCGGGAAGTTCTGGGCGGGGGGATTAAATTCAAGAATTTGCGCTGCGCGCGGTGGTTAGAAAGACCGATAAAGCGCGGCCTGTATTATCCGCGTTTTCGAAAGATGAGCGTATTCCAAAGATGAAACTGCATATAAAGATCAAGCCGAACGCCAGGGTGGAGAAGATAGAGGACCGGGGGGACGGCAATTTGTGCGTCTGGGTGAGGGCCGCGGCCAGGGAAGGCAGGGCCAATGAAGCACTTATAGAAATCTTGAGCGATTATCTTGATGTTCCCAAGAGCCTGATCAGGATAACCGCGGGGCATTCTTCAAGGTTTAAGACAGTTTCCGTTGACGAATGAAACTCAACGGCTGCCGGTAGGAAAAAGGACACCGCGCGGGTATAATATTTCCGTTTATTGTTGCGTAAACGGCGGAGTATGCTAAAATTATGTTTGGAGTATAGAGTATTACGTTGCAGAAAGGTTAACGGATGCCGGGAGATTTACGCCGACGCATATACAAAATAGCGTGCAAAGACGGAAGATACAAGGCCGACGCTTATGAGTTTGTCATGGAGGCCCTGCGTTTTACCCAGACCAGCCTGGGCAGAAAAGGACATGTAAGCGGACGCGAGTTGCTGGATGGGATAAGGGACTACGGCCTGAAACAATACGGTCCCATGCTTAAAACGGTACTGGAATACTGGGGAGTAAGGAATACCGAGGCTTTCGGCGACATTGTATTCCATATGATAGATGAAGGTATGTTGGGCAAGGAAAACGAGGATTCCCCGGAAGATTTCAAGAACATTTACGATTTTGACTCCGCTTTCGACGTCTTTAAGGTGACCCGGCGGTGAAACACCATACCTCTTACCTGACAGTAACCACTTCCAAACAAAAAGAAATGTTGAATATCACGCCGGCGGTGAGCGAGGCCCTGGCGAAAAGCGGCATCAGGGAAGGGCTTTGTCTGGTCAATTCCATGCATATCACATCCAGCGTGTTCATAAACGATGATGAGGGAGGATTGCATTCGGATTTTATGGACTGGCTGGAGTCGCTCGCCCCTTACGACAGAAAAAAATACCGCCACAATCTGACCGGGGAAGATAACGCCGACGCCCATTTGAAACGCACCGTGATGGGGAGGGAAGTGGTCGTGGCGGTTACCGCAGGCAAACTGGATTTCGGGCCTTGGGAACAGATCTTTTACGGCGAGTTCGACGGCAGGCGTCCCAAAAAGGTGCTTATTAAGATTATAGGTGAATAGGTCAGTTTTTGAAGTTGAGCAGGAGATAGAATTGGCGCAGATAAAAAAAGGAATACATTATCACCATACCGACGCCGGCGGCGTGGTTTATTACGCGAATTACCTGGCTTTCTTCGAGGAGGCTCGAACGGAGTTGTTCCGTTCCAAAGGGTTAAATGTAAAGGCGATGGCTGCATCCGGGACGATGTTCGTTGTCTGCCGCCAGGAGGTGGATTACAAGTATCCCGGTTTCTACGGCGACGAACTGCTTATCGAGGCGGAAATAACGAAGATACAGGCCGTGCGGATAGAATTCGAACAAAGCGTGCGCAATCAGGACGGGGTGCTGCTCTGCAGGGGGAAGACCATAATGGCATGTGTAGACGGGCAACTGCGTCCCCAAGCTATCCCCGTGGACATAAAGGACAAGCTGGAGTCTTGACCGGCAGGATATCGCCTCACGGCAACGCTTGCGGTGGCCGTGTCGTCAGTCGTCTTGCGTTTTTTGGTTTTAAGACGTCCCCGTCCCCGTTGCCGAATTAAGTATCGTGTCCCCGGAATTCAACAGAATAATAAACACTATGGATAGTCTTATAATTATATTGATAGTAATGCTTTTGAGTTCCGGGGTCCTTCTTTTCCTGTGGCCGCATAAACGTAAACCCGCAGGAGCCGGGAAGAAAAAAGAAAAACCGCGCGGCGTTCCCGACTCCGCGTCTGTCAAGGATGGGTTGTTTTCCCTGAAACACGGCTTTGAAGAAGAGCTCAAGAGGCTGCGAGCCGAACTGGAAAAGACAAACGACGACTACCAGTTGCTGCACGACGAGATGGAAAAGGAGCTGAACGTCAAGCGCAGGCAGGAAGAAGAATTCAAAAAAGAGATACAGAGGTTGAAGGGCTGGGGGGATAAGGAAAAGAGCGAACTGGATAAACTTCGCAAAGAAAATAATTCTCTTCAGTCCCGCTTTTTGCAGACGCAGAAAGACGCCGAAAAGGAATTTTCTTCCAATCTGGCCCTGCGCCGCGAACTCCAGGAGAAAGAGAAACATATCCAGGATATTTCCCGCAGGAACAAGGAACTCTGCGAGAAATTAAGGGACACGGAAAACAGGGAAACCGTTTTGAAGAAGGTATCCGCGGAACAGGGAAAAGCGTTGTCGGAACAGCGCAGGCGCGCTGCGGAGAGCGAATGGATATCTAAAGAAGAATACACCAGGGTTCTCGTTTTGCTGGAAGAGAAGAACGGAGAGCTCGATAGATTAAAGGCGGGACGGGAATGAATAAAGAACTTTTAGTGGTCGGCGACAGGGTATTGATACTGCCGGATGAGGGGGATGAGATGACCGGAAGCGGACTCTATCTGCCTCAGGGGGTGAGGGAGAAAGAGAAGATACAGTCCGGGACCGTGATAAAGACCGGCCCCGGGTATCCCGTGCCCGATCCTTCGGCCCTGGAAGCGGAACCCTGGGCGGCGCCGGAGTTGGGCCAGAAGTATTTTCCGCTCCAGGCACAAGAAGGAGACAAGTGCGTCTTCCTGCGCGCTTCGGCGATCGAAATGGAATACGACGGCAAGAAATACATAGTCGTCCCGCATTCAGCCATCCTCGTGCTTCTGCGAAGAAGCATATAGTAGCACAATAGTAAAATCCCAATATCCATTCTCGCTATAAAGCGTCCGGCGTCATTCCCGGTAAGCCGGTGACGACATGTCACCGGTGACGATATGTCTTGACTTTTTCCCGGGATATGCTATATTTATCGCAAGTTAGAGAAATGCGGTAGTTATAGTAACTACTCAAACTCCAAGCCATAGAGAAGATGATGAAGAAAGAGATAACGGCGCAGGAAGTGGTCAGGAAATTCAACATTCCTTACCATACGCTGAATTATTACACGGCCATGGGGCTTCTGCAGGTTCTCGCCAAGTCCGGTAACCAGCGTATGTATGAGGAAAAAGAGGTCAGGTCGCGTCTGCGCAGGATAAATGCCTTGAGCAAGGAAGGTTATCCTTTGCATCTGATCCGCAAAAAGATAGTAGGTATTTAGTGCATTGTTGCATAAGTTTCTAATAGTCGAGAAGAGAAATTAGATCGTCTCGCCACTGAAACGTTGGCGGACTCAGTGCGCTGTTCAAAGAACTTATTCAACAGCGCACTATCGGAAGGGGGAATATGAGTTATTATCGGCTTCTCGGGTTGGAGAAAGAGCCGTTTTCGACCAGCCCGGATCCGGAGTTCTTCTATGAATCGCAGGAACACCGCGCGGCGTTGATGCGACTGCTGGTGGAGATCCGTCTTAAACGCGGCTTGAGTCTTATACTCGGGGACGTGGGAGTGGGAAAGACCACGCTTTCCCGCAGATTGCTTCAAATGCTTAAGGAGAGGGAAGACATTATCTTCCATCTTATACTGGATCCGACGTACGACAACGAGCATATTTTCCTGGAGTCGCTGGTGAGGACTTTCAAGATAGAGACGGCGAAATCTTCTCCCACGACCCTGGATTATAAGGAGATATTGAAAGATTATCTCTTTATGAAAGGGGTGCAGGAAAATAAAACGGTAGTTCTGGTGGTGGATGAATGCCAGAAACTTAACCAGGCGTCTCTGGAAGTGCTGCGCGTGCTGCTCAATTACGAGACCAACGAATATAAGCTCCTGCAACTGGTTCTGTTGTCTCAGCTGGAGGTGCTGCCGAAACTCAACCAGATGCCCAATCTATGGGACAGGATAAGCCTGAAATATATGCTTAATCCGCTGGATGAGAGGGAGACAAAAGAGATGATCAATTACCGGTTGAAAGTTGCCGGGTTCGATTCAAGAGGCAGTCTGTTCACAAACGACGCGATAGCCGAAATACACAGATATACTAAAGGGTATCCGCGCAGGATATCAATGCTTTGTCACAACGCGCTCAAGGCGCTGATTATGTCCAACCGGGTTTCGGTTGACGCGAGGGTCATCTGGGATATCATAAATAATGATGTAAAACTTACGGCGGTCGCGGCAAATATATGATATTATATGGAAAATAAGAATCTCACTCCGGAAGAAAGGCTGCTGAAGATAATAGAGAATCCCGGCAATCAGGCGTCCGGCGCCGTCAGACGGCCCCTGGCGGATGCCGGAGGCAAAGAAAACGCGGATAGCGTTGCCTTCCGTTTCTCGCAGTTTGCATCCGGAGGTTTCACTTTGAGAACGGCGGTCCAGCTGTCCGTTGTTTCCGCGGTGTTGGTTACTTTGTTCCTGTTGTACGATTACGTATCCGTTTCAAGCGACTCATCGGTGAGGCTCAAGAAGGCCTTTTCCCGCGGAACGGCGGATGTTCATTCCGCGGCCGCGGCGGAAAAAGCGCCGGCATTCAAAGATCTGCTTGGTTCGGCTGGTAAGCACAATATATTTTCCGTAGAGCCTGCCAAGGCCGAGAATCTGCTTTCCGCGGAAACGGCCCAGGCGGTCAGCACTTTGAAACTGGTCGGTATCCTGTGGTCCGAGAAACCTCAGGCGATGGTAGAAGATACCAAGAATTCCAAGACCTATTTGCTCAATGACGGAGACTCCGTCAACGAACTTAAGGTCAAGAAGATATACGTGGATAAGGTGGTATTAAGCAAGGACGGCAGAGAATGGGAACTCCGATGAAGGGACCCTGCCGCCGTCTTTCCTAAAACTAATTATGCCTATCAATCCAGGATGCAGATTGTCGAGGCGGTTAAGGATAGCCGTGTTTTCTTTTCTTTTGACGGCTGTCTGCTTCCCGGTTTTTTCCGCGGATCCTCCCGTAGATCAATCCGGGGGAGTTCCCGAGTCTCCTCCGCCGGCCGGTTCGCCTGGAGATACACCGATAGGTCCTGCGGATATCCGTCCGGAGAACGGACAAGCGCCCGAGGGCCCCGGGCAATCTTTACCCGGGTCAGCCCCAGCCGACACTGCGCCGCAGTCCGTCAGCGCGGAGACGCCGTCGGAAGCCGGAACGGCGGATGCCGCGGCCAAGCTGGACGGGGTCAAGACCTCAGGAGAAAGAATATCCCTCGATCTGAAAGGGATAGATATCGTGGAATTGTTCCGTATCCTCTCCATGAAGATGAACCTTACCATCGTGCCGAGCAAAAGCGTCGCCGGCAGGGTGAATATCTTCATGAATTCACTTACCTTCGACGACGCCCTGGACGTCATTTTGATGAGCCAGGACCTTGCCTGCGACAAAAAAGGGAATATAGTGAATATAATGACCTCCGCCGAGTATGAGAAGCTCTACGGCAGAAGGTTCAACGAAAAACGCGGTTTCAAGAGCGTAAAGCTAAGATACGCCAAACCTTCCAACGTCTTCAACGCCTTGAGTCTGGTTAAGTCGGATATAGGCAAGATTATCGCCGATGAGACTTCCGGTACCCTGCTTTTGATAGACATTCCCGAAAAGTTGGATCTCATGGAGAAGACCATCGAGGACCTTGACCAGCCGCTGCAAACCGAGGTCTTCGATCTCAAGTACGCAAAGGCCGCGGACATAAAGGCGCAGTTGTCGAACGTGATAACCGGAGGAGCCGGAGAGGTATACGTGGATGAGAGATCCAGCAAACTTGTCGTTTCGGACCTCCCGGATAAAATGAAGAAGATCCGGCGCATGGTCAAGGCGTTCGACGAAGCCAGCCGCCAGGTATTCATCGAGGCGGAGATAGTTCAGATCACGCTGAAGGACGAATACCAGCGCGGTATCAATTGGGAAGAGGTGTTCAGCGATTCCTTGAAGTTCGCGGGGACTTTTCCCGCCTCACCTTCCTTTACCCCGTCTCCTTTGTTGACTGCGGATAGCCTGAAGATGACCATGGGCGTGTTGAATGACGACGATTATACCGCCACCTTGCAGTTGCTGCAGACTTACGGCGAGACCAAGATACTTTCCAGCCCCCGTATTACCGCTGTCAATAACCAGGAAGCAAAGGTAATGGTCGGGGCGAGGGAGGCTTACGTGACTCAGACATTGAGCCAGGGAGACACCACCACCGTTACTTCCGAAAGTATCCAGTTTATAGACGTGGGGGTGAAGCTTAACGTTTCTCCGGCCATAAACCAGGACGGTTTTGTTACCTTGAAGATAAAGCCGGAAGTCAGCTCGGTCCGGGAGACGCTTAAGACCGGTCTGGGGAGTATCGTGCCTATTGTCGAGACTTCGGAAGCCGAGACCGTTGTCAAGGTAAAGGACGGTTCAATGATCATGATCGCCGGATTGATGAAAGACGATAAGAGAAATGACGTCACCGGAGTGCCTCTGTTGTCTAAAATACCGGTAATCGGCGGACTTTTCGGCGGAAAGGCTTCGCTGCATAAGAAGACAGAACTGGTTATTTTCCTCACGCCCCACATAGTCACGGGAGAGGCTATGACATCCGGGATGGTACCGGAGAAATGGGTCTCGCCCGATGTTCTTACAGACAGTATGAAGGAAGATATATTGAACCGCAGGATGCAGAAAATAACACCTTCGGAGAGCCGGGATGAAAAGTCTTCACCAGACGGAGAGAAGGCTGTCAGGCCCGCGTCCGGGGGACCGGCGGCGAACCGGCCGGAGTTACAATTGAAGGGGTTGAAGAAGTATTAATTACTTTAGTTGAGATCCGGACTCGTTGCCGTAACCGTTGCCGAATTAAGTATTGTGTCCCCGGAATTACGCTGTGGAGGTGGGAATGTTGGGAAAAATATTGAGCGTCCTGGCGGCCGGTGTTTTGCTTTCTCAAAGCAGTCTTTTTGCCGCCCCGGATAGCGAAAAACAGTTGCGCAGGATAATTGAAGAGCTGCAGCGGGAGAACGCCGGCCTGGTGGCGGAACTGCACGCACAGAACGCGGCTCTCTCAAAGTCCGGGAAGGTTGATCCGGGGCGTAAACAGCGGCTTGGGCGGAACGCGGCCGCGGGCAAGAGGGAAAAGAAAGTCAGGACAACCGTTGCTGCTGAAAAAGACGCCGCCGCAGCGGCGGCAGCGGAAGAGGCCATTTTATATAAGGAGCTCGGGCAGGGGTACCTGAAAGAAAAACAGTTCGAGCAGGCGATAAACGCTTTCGAGAAAGCGTTATCGTTTGACCCCGATGACGCAGCCGTCTGTTACGGCCTGGGCCTGTTGTATAAACACCAGCGGAACGACAACAAAAAGGCGGCGGTTTATCTAAAGCGTTATCTCACGCTTGCCCCTCTGGCCAGAGACGCCGAAGATGTGAAGTATCTTATCCGGATGCTTGATTACAGCGGGACGTCTTATCCATGAAAAAAATACTGTTGTTCGCCGCCGCGGGTATGGTGCTGGCAATATCGCTGGGAATCGGGGTGGGTATTTATTCGAAGAACGTGTATCTTACCGGCCAGCTCGGCCAGTTGAATAAAATGATGCAGAAGGCGCAGGAAGAATTGGCCGTGATGCAGGCAGAGAGAGAGAAGGTAGAGAAAGAAAACGAACGCCTGCAGAGCGACTCGGTGTCCTACCTGTCGTTGAGCACGAAACTTCAGAACGACAACGAAACACTGCAGAAAAACCTGAAAGCGTTCCAGCAGACCATAAGCGAAAAGGAGAATGACCTGCGGTTGTTGAAGAGCCAACTGGAGGAGACTAAGGGGGAATTGAAGAAAAGCGGCAATTACGTCAATACCGCGCAAAAAGCTCAGCAAGGCCTGCTACTTTTGCAGAAACATATAAAACAGGAACGCTCCGTTTATAGTTATAATCTCGGGGTGGCTTATACCGGCGCCGGATATTATGACGAGGCGATCGAGGCCTACCGGCGTTCTCTTGAATTGGATCCGTCCAACGCCGACGCTCATTACAATCTTGCTGTTGTTTACGACGCCTTCAGACAGGACCCGGAGAAGGCGGCGGAGCACTATAGTAAGTACCTGGAGTTGAAACCGGACGCCTCCGACGCCGGGGATATCCGCGCGGCGATCGAAAGACTCAAATAACGGGGTTTTCCCGGTTGAACAATGAAACTCCCCGGGCTTCAAGCTCCGGGATTTCCGGACGAGGGGAGTAAACTGCGCGCTGTCGGATCAAAGAGATTTGACGCCGCTAAAATGAACAGCGAGCGGCGGCCATATTGTCCGCGCCCAGCATGGATCCCGGTGAGATATGCGGATACATAAGATGAAAATTATTGCCGTTCTAACAGCCGCCTGTTTTGCGTATCTGCTCTTTTCCTGCATCATCACGGCGGTGAAGATCGGTAATATAGACGGTATCGCGAAAGCGAAACATGCCGCGAAGCTGAAAGAGGCGAGGGACGCTTTTGTAAAAGACCTCTCGCGGGAACACCGGGCCTTCACGGAAGAATACGGCAGAAAAGCCAAAGAGCTGGAAAGGGAAAAGGATCTTTTTCGGGAGATCCGGTCTGAGCTTGAAGCGGAAGCCGCAGCGAAAAGAAAGAAAAACAAGCCGTCCGCGCCCGCCTTGAAGGGGCCTGCGGCGGCCGCGGTAAAATGACAACTGAGAGGAGACAACCTTGAATTCCCAGCAGGAAAAAATCATCATCGCGCGGATGCGGAGAAAGGAACGTGTTTTGAAATGGCTTTGTTTCTTTCTTTCAGCGGCGGTCGCCGGCCTGATATGGTTCATCCTCTCCTCCCGCGTGACTCCGGAAGTGGATAGATCGTATAAACAGCCGGAGGCAGTTCCGCCTTTTCGAAAAGAAGTGGGAAGCATCATCGAGAAACTGGTATATTCCGGTTTGCCGATGCTGGAACAGAAAGACGTTTCCGTGAGCATAGACCCTGAAAACAGGCTCTGGACAGTCCGCAATATACATCGTTTCTCCGAGGACGGGAATCTTATCCTGGAAGGCGGCAGATACGGCACCTGCGGCGAGCTCGCTTCTTATACCTATAAGTACGTCAAGCCTCTGTTCGGGGACGCCTATGATATCCAGTTCGCGCGCGCCGTGCAGTCCGGTTATTTCCAAACCCCGAAAGCCACTCATATGGTACTGTTCATAACGCCGGCCGGCGGGGCGCGGGGCGACAACGATATTTTCGTGCTGGATCCTTCTTTCCACCGTTACGGCAGGCTTGATGAATTCGAGGACTATCTGTTCCATGAGCGGATGGCTAACGTGGGTTTTGTCGAGGATAAAGAGAGAGACATGACCCTGCCCATTTCCACGGCCTTCCCGTTGCTTATAAAGAAGAATTATCTGCTGGCTATCGTGGTCGAAGACGTGAACGGCGTATTCGATAAGGACAATTTCGTGATCGCGGTCACCGTGACCAAAAAATACAATTTCGCCGGCAGATACCTTTTCGCGATCCGGACCGTAAACGGGAACAGGCAGGTTTTCGAAAACAGGCTGTTGTCCAAGAACCTGTTGGAAGAGAAGGAATATGCGGATTTGAAGGCGAGGATCAGAAGTTTCTTCGACATTATCACCGCGAGCTGAACAGCAGTTACCGTAGTGTAACATAAATTTTTAACAGCGCACTACTTATAGGGGGTTTTTAAAAAATGGGAGCGCGGCCGGGCACCACTTCTGGAGATCTGGGCGTATTGGGAGAATATCGCCGCTGGATTGATAAAAGCGCTATTTGTGGTATACTTTATACAGGTAGATTGTATCTCGATCCGAAAAGGCAAACTCCGGGTAACCGGAGGGCGCAAAGTCATGCTTCCTTTGCTGGTTATAAGGAACGGCAGACTGCCGAAGAGTTGGGATATGCGTGATTTGACGATCCCGGGCAGGACTGCCCGGTTTTTTTTATGTTTTGCGGCGGCGTGCCACGCATAGAGGAGTGAAAATGGAGAAGATACCACGCATTTACATCGAGGGCTCCGTTTATTACGTAACTTCGCGCGGAGACAATGAAAAGGTCATCTTTAAAGACAGCGGAGATTTTCGAACATACATTGAGTTATTGAAGAAATATAAAAAACAATTGAGTTGCAGGGTGTTCTCGTTCATCCTGCTTCCGAATCACGTCCATCTGCTTATCGAGCCCAGAGAGGGATGCACAGTTTCCCAGATAATGCACGCCTTGAACTCCAATTACACCAAATATTTCAATTCCCGTTACGGCAGAAAAGGGCATCTTCTCCAGGAAAGGGCGAAGATTACCATTCTGGAAAAAAGCGGTTATTTACCCGGGGTAAGCGCGTATATACACAAGAATCCTTGCAAACTGGGGTTTGCCGATGACCCCGGGGCCTATGAATTCAGCAGTTACCGGGCATTCGCCGGGCAGGGGCAGGGCAGTCTCTTCGATATGCAGACGGAGCGCAGGGAAATGGAAGCGCTTTTGTCGCAGGCCGCAAACGCGCCTTTGACGTATCCGGAATATATGGGGTCTCTTACGGCCCCGGAGATGGAAGCGCTCGGTAAAGAGCTGGCCCGGAAGAACATCCTCGGCAGCGATGATTTCGTGGCTAAAGTGAGAGCGGAAGTCGAGCGCGAGAAAACTTCCGCCGCGGCCGGAGCGCAGGGCGGAAACGAGATCTCCTTACGCCGGGCGAAGATGCTTATCCCGGTTTTCTGTGTTATCGCCGTTTCGCTGCTGATCGTGCAGGCCAATCTGAAGAACAAGCTTAAAAACATCTCTCGCCAGAAGGATATGGAGTACAGCGAGAGGTTGATGAAGGACAGGGAATTCATCAAGAAAGACCTGCAGGAATTGTACCGCGCTGACCTGGTATCCTATCAGGCGATGCAGAAGCGCCTTGATATAGAGAAAAGGAAGGTGAAAGAACTCACGGAAGAAAGAGAAAAGGCAAAAGGCGGGAAGAAGTGAGAATCCCCGGATACAGAAGCGCGTTGACGTTCTTTTTGTCCCTGGCTTTTCTGTTTTTAGCCGCGCAGAACGCTCCGGGAGCCGGCGACAAGAGGCAGATAGAGCAAAAGAAGGACAGGAACATAAGTTTTGAAGTCCCCGCGTTCCTTCCCCCGGAAGCGGTGGAAGGCGGCGAAGAGAAAGGGACGGTGATCTTCGCAAGTAGAACAGAGCGGGGGATGTTCGAGCGTTTATTCGCCGTTTCCTGGGGAAAACAGAGACAGGAGGTAATGTCTTTTTTCCCCGCGGAAAGGTATAGGCTTTCTTCCGGAGAACGTGAGGATGATAAAGAGACCCGGGTCAACGGGCACGCGGTATCTTTCTCGGAAGGGAGCGTGAACGTTACGCGCCCCTGCGGGAAGTCTTCCGAAGAGGAGATACTGATTTGCCGCTTCAGTTGTCCGGAAACCGGCAGACAATTCCTTTTTCTGGATCTGCTGGGAACGGTCACTAAAAGCGAATTCCGGGGTATCGTGGAGAGTTTTAAGTGCCATTGAAAAGGGCGGGCAGAGCGTATGGAGAGGATATTAACGGCGCTGGTGATAGGGTTGTCCGCGGAAGGGCTGTTCATCTGTCCATTTCTGGCTTTCGGGCTCACTCTATCGGACAGGTACGCGGGCCTGAAATTCCTTCTCGGCAGGCTGATTGGTCTGCTCATTTTCGGCCTGATAGTCGCTTTGCTGGGGCGTTCTTTGACTATCGATAAAAGGGCCGTGAATCTGCTGTTCGGCATAGCGGTCGCCGCAATGGGGATATATTCCCTTTTGTCCGTCGGGGATCACCGGGGAAAAAACAGCGGCTCTCTGCAGGGCAGGGTGGGGTTCGGGATGGGACTTATGCGGGGTATGCTTAATCCCGGCAGAAAATACATTTATCTTGTGCCTTTGATACTGGGCACAAAGCTGTTCCAGGGGATGCTTGTTTCGCTGGCTTACGCCTTGAGCTCTTCGGTCTATCTTTCCCTGGGATTTGTTTCAGCCGGTCTGCTGGAGAGGGTGGCGCCGCACAGGCACGTTATAAAAAGAGCGGGAGGGGTCATACTTGTGTTGACGGGAGCGCTTTACATATATAAAGCCGGAGGGGCCGTCAGATGAATATTCTCGGCAGGTTCCTGCGTAAAAAGACCTTTCCTCTCGACAGGCACCCCTGTTTTTCGGAGGCGGCGCATTCCCGCTACGGCAGGGTGCATCTTCCGGTGGCGCGCGACTGCAATATCGGCTGTAAATACTGTCTGCGCTCTCTTAATCTGACTGAAGACAGGCCCGGGGTGTCGGAGAAGATAATTTCACCGGCCGAGGCGCTGGAGAAAGTGAGCGAGGCGCGCGGGAAATACTGTATAACCGTCGCCGGCATAGCCGGGCCGGGAGAGTCCCTGGTCAACGAGGAGACCTTCGAGACTTTCAGGCTGATGGAGAAACACCATCCGGATCTGATGAAGTGCCTCTCCACTAACGGGCTGCTGCTTGCGGATAAGATCGCCTTATTGCAAGAGCTTAAGGTAGGGACGGTCACGGTTACCGTCAATACCCTCGATGCCGCGATCGGCGCGGAAATATACGGGTTCGTCAATTTTAAAGGGAAGATATATACGGGAGAAGAAGGCGCCGCGCTGCTCATAGAGCGGCAGAAGGACGGGGTCGGAAAAGCCGTCAAGGCCGGCTTCACGGTGAAGGTCAATACCGTGCTTATCCCGGAGATCAACAAGCAGCAGGTCTTTGCGATAGCCAAGGAGTATTCGGCGCTGGGCGCGCGCATAATGAATATTATCCCGCTTATCCCGGTCTCGCAGATGAAGGAGAGGAGGCCTCCCACCTGCGTGGAGCTGCAGGAGGCCAGGAGCGCGTGTGAGCTTTGCATAAACCAGTTCAGGAAGTGCAGGCAGTGCAGGGCCGACGCCTGCGGTATCCCCGGCATGGAAGAGAAGAAACCGGCGGGCAGTCCGGAGTATTTTCATGCGTAAGTATGACGCTTAAGGAAAGATAGAGATGAAGAAAAGGGGATACCCCGGAATATTGATAATGATAATGCCGCTGGCGGCGCTCCTGGCCTGTTCTCTTTGTCTCTGTTCCGGCGCCTTCTGTGAAGAATACTATAACTTCAACCAGGGCGACTGGAGAGGCGGGGCCTCCACCGATACCGCCAAACATCCTACCAACAAGAGCAACTGGACCAAATATTCCTCCAAAAGCTCCAATCTTACCACCAGCTCCACGGGTAAGTTGATGATGTCTCCGCTGACCCTCGCACTGACAGACGACACGGATACGGACTTTTCTTTGGGGACGAAAAGCAACGTGGTGGTCGGCGGCAGCGGCACCTCCGCCAGGGTCGAGATCAACACGGTTTATCAGGACCCTTTCTGCAGTTCTCTCGGCGAATGGTCCAGTCTTCCTTTCTCCCCTTATATGGGCAGGATATCACCGCTGGTCAAGGCCGGGAATTACATCTATTCCTTATGGCAGTGCGGCAACGACAACAAGGCGTTTGCCCGCTGGTCCATCGCCGATGAAAAATGGGAATTGATGGAAAGCATACCCGTGAGCACAGGCCAGGGAGCCGCTTTGGCTTACGACGGCAACGACGTTATCTACGCGCTTATAGGCGGTAATCGCAAGGAGTTTTACGCTTATAAAATATCCACCAATACCTGGCATGTCAAGGCCAACGTCCCTTCCACCGTAGGTTACGGCGGGACGATCGCTATCGTGCCTTCCATCGGCCGGGCATACGCCTTTTGCGGCAACAACACTTCGGTCTTCTACAGGTTCGTGATGCCTTCGGACATCAACGCCACCGGTTCCTGGTCGGCGGTGGAATCCGCGCCTTTTACCGTGGGCGTCGGCGCCTCTCTTTGTTATCCCAAAGCGGATTCTCCCTATATCTACGCTACCGCGGGCGGCGGTTCAGTTACTTTCGCCAAATTCGATTATACCGCCAGCTCCAACGCCTGGACCACGCTTTCCAACTGTCCCACCGGCCAGACCTGGGATTCCGACGTGGTCTATCCCGGTTCCGGGGATTACCTTTACGCCTGGTACGGCGCCGGCAGGTGGTTCGGCAGATACGCCATAGGCTCCGACACCTGGGAGAGTTCGGCTTATTCATCCACCCTCGCCAAAAACGTGGAGATGCCGGCACTGCCGTTCTACATCAACAGCAGAATGTATATTTACGACCCGGACGGCAGCGGCAGTGAACTGTGCCTGTTGAGCAACCACAGCTACAGCTCTACTTACCGGTATTATCCCGCGCAAAAGAAGTGGAGGGAAGAGTCGGCGGCGGCTTTTGAACTGCGTTTCGGCGGCGATGCCGTGTATGTGGCTTCGCAGGACGCCATTTATCTGACCAGGGGCGAAGCAACCAAGAACTTCTATCGGTATTTCCTTACTTTCAATCCCGTCAATTCCAGCAATACCGCAGTTTCCTTTCAATGGGAGAAGCTTTCGGATGTTACCTTCGCCGGCAATACTTCAGGAATCCACAGAGGAGGATGTCTGGGGTATAAACAGGGAGATGATTATATATATTGCCTCCAGGGGTATGAGCAGGATGGATTCTCCCGCTATAGTCTCACATCCAAGAGCTGGGAGCAACTGCCGCCTTTGCCGCAGAACTTGTATTATGGGGGGAACAGGCTGGTGGTTACGGATGATTACGTGTATTGTCTGGGAGGCAGGAATAACACCGACGGCACGATCACCTATACCGCGAATCTATACAGGTATGATAAAACCGGCCGGGCCTGGACTACGGTGAGCACCAATCCCTACGGGACCTTTCAGACCGGGGTCTGCGCCGCCTACGACGGTTCTGACTATATATATATGTTCCGCACCAGTGCCCGCACGGAGTTCATGCGTTACAGGCTCTCTACCGGTACCTGGGAGCGCAGGGCCAACCTTCCCGATAGCTGGAGGTCGCAGTGCCAGGGCAGGATGGTTTATTCTTCTTCCGAGAACGCCATTTATTATAGCGATGGAGGGGCATGCAACCTGGAATTTAGAAGAGCTTTCTTTAAATACAATATATCCACCAATTCCTGGCAAACGCTTTTTTTCCCTCCGGTGTTTCAAAAAGGCAAGCTTTGCGCCAGCGATACAAAGTTGTATAACGTAAGTTATTACGGCTACGGCGGTATACAGACCTATACTTTTGCCACAGGAGAGTGGAACAATCCGTTGGTGAATTATAACTTCGGACCGGGCAGGAACGTCTCCGGCAGTCTGGTGGTAAAAGGCGATTATATGTATCTCTTCTCGAACAGATGGTCGAACTACGTCTGGAAATACTCTATCAGCCAGAAAAAATGGGTGAATCTTATGAAACTGCCGTTTATCGTGCACGGGGCAGGGCACAGGGCGGTTTATCCGGGCAGCGGGGATCACATCTATGTCTCGGAAGGGAATATGAACAAGAATTTCTGGAAATACAACACTGAGACCGGGGCCTGGACGCAGATAAGCTCCAGCCCTTATATGTTCACTTATGGCGCGCGCATGGCCAGCGACGGAAGCAGTATCTACGTCTGCCCGGGCGCCTACAATTCTAACACTTTACTCAAGTTCACGGATGACGAGTCCGGCGGTTCCTGGGTCGCGCTTACCTCGATGCTGGAGGCGATCTCCAGTGAGGGCAACGGCACCTGCGTTATCCCCGACGGCCCGTATAAGGGTATTTATATGCTTAAACAGAACTCGGCGGTCAAGTTCACCAAATACAGCATTGACAGCGATACCTGGGGATATCTCTCCGATGCCCCCTGGTCTATCACCGATTATTGTTATTTGATGTATCCGGGGACCGGGGACTATCTCTACTGCCTGAAGGGCGGGGGCAGGGATTTCGCCAGATATTCGTTGAGCCAGAACTCCTGGACTATTCTTACCGAGGCCCCGCTTTCCGTCTCCGGTATGCCGGGCGGTTATTACCCGGGCAGCGGCGATATCATTTATTTCTATCTCGGCACCGGGCACGGAGACCTGGGCATTAATTTCAACCGTTATTCCATCAGCCAGAACAGGTGGGACGAGACCATAGTCTATCCTGCCAGCGCCAGTTACGGGGCCTCGATATGCCCGATGCCTTCCGGGGACGACGTATTCTACCTGCGCGGCGGTAACTCCACCTCCTGTTATAAATACAATCTTTCCTCCTCGGTGTGGTACACCCTGCAATCCACGCCTTCGGGCGTTTATTACGATTCCAAGAGCGTTTACCCGGGCACAGGAGACGACATCTACGTTACCAGAGGGCGCGGTTATTCCGATTTCTGGAAATACACGGTGAGCACCGACCTCTGGACCAACCTCGCCGCCCCGCCGGCCGCTCTCTCCACCGGCCAGGCGATCGAGTATAAAGACGGGTATATTTACGTCCTGCGCGGCGGTTCCACCACCACCTTCTGGAGGTATTCGATCGCCGACAACGACTGGAAGGAGGTAGCTTCAGCTCCTTCCGCCTGCTCTTCGGGATCGAACCTGGTATATCCGGGAAGCGGGGATTACATCTACGTTACTCCGGGCTACGGTTCCACCGCTTTCTGGAAATACGATACGGTGGCCAACACCTGGTCCACATTGACCGCTCTGCCGATGCTTAACGTCGGAGCGAGCCTGTTCAGCCCCGGGTTCGGCGACTATATTTATCTTTTTGTTTCCTATAATTACGATCTCGCCTATGGCACCCCGTATTTTTACAGGTATTCCATCAACAGCAATATCTGGGAGAAGAACGAGGATATGCCTTTTTCCATGGACGGACAGGCCAACGCCATGTATCCCGGCAGCGGCGATTACATCTATGTCTCCAGCGGATACGGCAACTATTCGCTGATGAAGTATCTGCTGTTCTCTTCCGGGGAATACACCTCGGAGATAAAGGAGATCGGCAATAACGCCGGATACGGTGCCGTTACCTGGCAGGACAACTCCCAGGGACAGATCGAGGTGCGCGTGCGCACCGGCAACAACAGTTCCCTCTCAGACGCCATTGCCTGGGGATATGCCGGCAAGATAACCAAGGGCAGGGACCTGTCCTCATACAGCTCGGTGAACGACAAGGACAAATACCTGCAATACAGGCTGAGGTTCTTCTGCTACGACCTCGCCAGCCCGCCGCAGCTGGATAGTCTTACCATAAATTATAACAAGTATCCACAGCAGGAAACGCTTGTTTCCACTGCTTACGATACCACTTTTACCACCGACAGGCTGAAGAGCCTTTTCTGGACTTCCACACTGCCTCCCGGCACCGATATCCGTTTTCAGATGCGCACCGCGCCCGATTCCAACGGTTCTCCCGGGGCCTGGTCTTCCTGGCTGGGCCCGGAGGGAGTGCAGGAAATCACTTACGACTTCGAGAATGCCTATGAATACGCCAACACCTCCGAGGTGGTGCTCTCCGCGGGCACGGCTAAACTTTCCAAGGTGCTGGCAGATTATCTCTACCGGCAGAAGATAGTGGTGGACAATAGCTCTGGGAGCTCCTCCTACGCAAATACCACCGTCAAGGTGGAGATCCCCTCGGCGGACATAGATTTCTGGGACCATGTGGCAGACGACGGGTCAGACATCCGTTTCACCGACTCCGACGGCAAAACGCCTTTGAAATACCGCGTTATGGGTTTCAGCAAGGAGAAAAAAAGCGCCTCCTGCTGGGTCACCGTGCCGAGCATCCCGCAGGGGACGGCCAAGGAGATATACCTGTTATACGGTAAATCGAGCGCGGCCTCGGAATCGGACGCCAGCCTGGCGGAATCCATGATAGGCACGGACTTCTACGCTTTGAGTTTATCTTTCCTCGACATCATCTCCACCGATGCCCCCAACCGCGTCTATATAGAGAAACTGAACGCCGAAGGCCAGGTGGTGGCATCCACCTTCCTGGACTTCACCTCCGTGGGCGAAACGCAGAGATACACGGACACGGCGTTGACCTGTTACCACGTTTACTCCCAGAAACCGATCACCTTATTCGCCTCCTCTATAGAACCCAGCAGCACTAGCGACGACGACTTCTACACCGCCAGCGGCAACGACCTCTGGCTCTGGTGCCCGGCTTACAACTACGACGGGGACGTGATCATCACCGCCTACAACGACGATACCCAGATCAAGATCACCGACTACGGCAAGGGCGACGATACCGGCACCCTGACGCTTGACGCCGGAAATTTCTGGTTCGGCTGGAACAGGGTGGATTCCAGGGGCGAGGTCTGGCACATAGAGGCGACCAAGCCGATCACGGTCCAGGCCGGGCTGATCGGCCACGGCGACGCCTCGGAGCAGATGCGTTCTCCCGATATGCAGGAGTATTATTTCTACTGCCCTGACGCCAACGTCACCTTTACCGCCTATGAGGACAACACTAACATCGTTTTCGACAATCTGGACGGGGTCACCGGGGATTACAGCGGCACCTTGAACAAAGGGCAGAGTTACAGGCATATCCCGAACTCCGGGAGCGCCATGACCCTGCGCGCGCGTTTGAGTGCCGACAAGCCGCTGTGCGTGGTGACGGACGATATGAACGGCGGCAAGGGGCAGATCTACCAGAGCGCCGATACACTGGTCAGCGTGGGCAAGGATTATTACATAAATACCGGAGGCGCGCGTTATCTGAAGCTCATAGACTATGAAGAAGGCGCCAATAATATCACGGTCACCGGTGACATCAGCCCGTCTCCCACCACCTTGACCCTTTCGGCCAGGGGAGGTATGGCTACTCTCGATCCCGGAAGCACCTGGCGCAACCTTCATTTGACCGGCACGAAAAAGTTCGCCGTTTACGCCTACAGTTCTTACGGGGAGGCGATCACCCCGGTGCTGAAACCCACGGAGTTCAATCACCTCATCTCTACCTATCTGGTGGCGAAAGAGGAGCCCGCGGACGGCCCCGCTCTTGCCGGATGGCTTTACAAAGAGACCATCAGGATAGACAATACCCTGAATACGCAGGAGCTCACCGATTTCCAGGTGGCGGTGGACGTGGACAAGAACCACAGGGATTTCTGGCTGCACTGCCTGGCCGACGGAGGAGACGTGCGTTTCGTGGACGGCGACGGGAGCGCTCTCCTGAATTATTACGCGGAATCTTTTTCCTACACCGGGAAAGAGGCGCGTTTCTGGGTGAAGATACCGCTATTGCCCTACACGGAGCAGAAGGTCATCTATATGTATTACGGCAAGGCGGACGCGGCCAGCCTTAGCGACGGGAACGGGGTTTTCGAATTTTTCGATGATTTCGACGCCGGCCTGGACAAGTGGGATTCGCAGTATTGCAACCTGACCACCATTTCCTCCATCTTCGGTATGGACAGCAGTCCTTTTAACCTTTCCACCGGCGCGAGCACGGTCCAGACCACGGTCGCTATCCCTTCCGGCATAGTCGCGGGCAGGACGTATGACTGGTACTGGGAACTGCGCTGGCCCAACGGGGCCCTGGTGGAGGCGCAGAGCATATCGCAGCCGTTCACCCTTTACAGCGATCTTTTGAGAATGACCGCCGGACCTTTTATGGAAAAGAACGTTACGCCGGGACAGGTCATAACTACCATCGGCGGGACCTTTACAAACAACTATTCCATAGCCATGAACGGATTAAGATTCCGTTTCACGCTGACCGATGTGGACACAGGGGCGTCTTTTCAGGAGATAGACAGCAGCACCTTCAATATCCCGGTAGGGACCAGCACGATCAGCAACGTTTCCATAACTATGCCTTCCGGCCTGACCGCCGGGCATCTTTATTACTGGTCATGGGCAGTCCTCGATCAGAATAATAACCAGCTCTTTTCCAGTTCCGCGGCGCCGGCGGCGCTGTTCAATATCGCCTGTCAATTCCAGCTGAGTTCGGAGCCGGTTCTGCCTTCTTCCGTTACCGGAGGCGCAAACGCTTCCATCAGCGGCACCTTCGACAATGCCAGCGGGGTTTCCCTGAACAGCCTTTTCTGGAGATTCACACTTACCGATACCACGCAGGGCGGCCGCAGCGTGGCCAAGGTCGCGCATAACGGTTATCTGCAGGCGAAATCCAACGTCAGCCCGAATTACGATATCACCACCGAGGTGACCTGGCAGACGGCCAACAAGACCGGCAGGCATTTTATCGGCATCTGCGACCCCAACGCCAAGGCCTCCACCGGCATGAACAATTCCAATTACAAGGCCGGTTACGACGTGCTGATCAATTCCAACGGTTATTATTACGACGAGTCCGGCAACGGTTACAGCACGTGGAATTCCGTGCGCACCGCCTATACCTTCGCCATGTGGAACAAGGATAAGATGTCCTGGAAACCGCACGACACGCTGAACGGGCAGACCGGCCAGGTGATCTTCGAGTTGAGCACCGGAGACAAGCTCACCTATAACGCCGGATACGTGGCGGGCCCGGGCCTGGCGATAAAGCCGACCATACGCTCTTCGAGCGATGCCATCTACGTGGACAAGATAATGGTCTATAAGAAGGCCGCGGTCAAACCTTACGTGGGTTTTGTCTTTACCGAGACCGCCAATCCCACCGGTATGGAGGTTTATTACACCACCAATCCGGTCATCCAGCCGGTGCTGGGGGTGTTCTATGACAATAACCTCACGGCTTTCCAGGAAGTGAATACTATACCGCTGGACACCGATATCAGGTACCAGGTCTCCTGCGACGGCTACAACTGGCACTGGTGGGACGGGACGGCCTGGAAGGCGGTGAGCGGCGGGTTCAGCCAGACCAATGAAGCCCCGGAGATCAATAACAATCTCGCCGCTTTCCAGACAAAGTTCCCCAGCGGTGAATTCTTTTTCCGCGCTTTCCTGAATTCCGCCGACGGCGTCGGCACGCCTCTGCTGGACACGGTCAGCGTTTTCACCACTTCCGAGCCGACTTATTACATCGCGCCCTCCGGGAGTTTGGTCAATTTTCTGAATTCCGATACCGTTAACGACCGCTGGGTGCAGTATAAGGCCATACTGAATTCCTACGGGCAGGAGACCCCGGTCCTGCAGAATGCAGGATTTTCTTATCTCGACGCCGTGTTGACGATAACCTCCCCCAACGGAGGGGAATCCCTGCCTATCGGCACCACCGCTTTGATAACCTGGACGTCGCAGGGTATCGACGGGGCGGATAATCAGGTAAAGATCGAGTATTCCACCGACGGGGGCTCCACCTGGATGCTGATAGTGGATAATCTGGTCAATAACGGCGCTTATGAGTGGCAGGTGGCGAACAATCCTTCTCCCAACGCCCTGATCAGGATAACCAGCAAGAAGTATTCCTCCATCCGGGATACTTCGGACGCCGCGTTCGGTATAATGGGGTTGATATTGAATTCTCCCGACGGCGGCAACCAGTGGGAGATCGGTTCCACGCACAATATCACCTGGTCTTCCTACGGCACCGTATCCAATAACCTGAAGATAGAATGTTCGCTGGACGGAGGGACCACTTGGCTCTATCCTCCGGTCGCCGACCAGCGTATCAATAACGGGTTATACACCTGGAACATACCGAACAGGGAAAGCTATATATCTTCCGTTTGTTTAATGCGTATCACGGATATGAACAATACCAATATCACCGACCGTTCCAACACCGTCTTCTCCATCGTGCCGAAACCGTCCATGACCATCACTTCTCCGGTGGGGGGAGAGATATGGAAAGCCGGCAGCGCGAAGGACATCACCTGGGACAACCGGGGCAACGTCAATCCGCTGGTGAATGTGTATTATTCCGTTGACAGCGGCTCAAGCTGGACTCTGCTGCAGTCATCGGTGAGCAACACCGGGACCTACGCCTGCACGGTTCCGAACGTCCTCTCTTCGCGGGTGAGGATTCGCATCGCGGAGACCGCCGTTCCGCCGGGAAGGGACACCCAGGCCCAAATGGAGACCGCGTCCGCAGGCGATTTCACCATTACACTGCCGACGATCACGCTCTCCTCGCCCAACGGTTCCGAGAAATGGGTGAGAGGGGACACCCGCGAGATCGCCTGGTCTTCGGACGGGGCCATAGGCGAGAACGCCCTCAAGATAGAATATTCCGTGGATGAAGAAGGGAACTGGGTGACGGTTTCCGAGAACGAGGCGGACGACGGCAATTACTCCTGGGTGATACCTCAGGGCGCTGTCGGCGGCAACGTCAAGATCAGGATCACCGACACCAGCAGGCCGGAAGTGTATGATGAAAGCGACGCTTATTTCGAGGTGCTGGATAAGCCTATAATCGTGCTGGTGCAGCCGAACGGCGGGGAAAAGACCACCATCGGCGCCCCCTATGAGGTTAAATGGTTTACCATCGGGGACGCCCTGGATGACCAGTTCCTCACCGTTTATCTTTCTACCGATTCCGGAGAGCATTATGAGGTCATTTCAGACCAGAGGCCTAATAACGGTTCTTATTTCTGGATACCTCCGGAGGTGGAGATCAGCACCGCCAGGATCAAGATCAAATGCGACGATAGCGAGAACTTTCCCTGGGTCGAAGACGCCTCCGACGCCGACTTTACCATCCAGAAACCGCAGCTCACGCTTACCTGGCCCAACGGCGGGGAGTCTCTTTACGCCGCCGGGACCTACAGTATTACCTGGGAGTCGGTGGGGAGCATCGGGTTGAACGCCATCAAACTTGAATACAGCGTCAACGGAGGAACAACCTGGCAGACGATCGCCGGCGGCCTGGCTAACAGCGGCAGTTATTCCTGGAAGACCGCCGATTCGCTTACCAGCGAGTTAAAGATCAGAGTCTCCGATGACTCTCAACCCGGCGTCAAAGGAGAATCCAAAAATAACAACTCCATCATCGCGCCCTCGCTGACCTTGACCTCCCCCAACGGAGGTGAATTATGGGTGGTAGGTATCGATTACCCCATAACCTGGACTTCCGTCGGGGACCATAATTCAATCAGCAATAACCTCGTCCTGCAATATTCGGTGAACAACGGCAGCACCTGGAAAAGCATTGCCGGCGGTCTGTCCAACGAGGGCACCTATATCTGGCATATACCGAACGATATCTCGGATAACTGTAAGGTGCGCATATACGATTATTCCCGCACCGCGACGCAGGATACATCCGACGCGGTCTTCAAAATATCCGCTCCCAGTATTACCATCACCACCCCCAACGGCGGGGAGGTTTGGCCTTACGGGACAAACCATGAGATACTCTGGAATATCATCGGGCAGGTCTCCGACGACGTGACCATCACCTACAGCGTCAACGGCGGAACAACCTGGCTGCCGGTCTACAGCGGGCCTACCAACAATTATTCTTACGCCTGGACCGTTCCGGAAAATATCTCTTCGACCTGCAAGATCAAGATCAAGGATAATGAACCTCCGTATATCGAGGATACAACCGACACCGTCTTTTCCATAGCTTACCCCATTATCACGGTTACGCGGCCGAACGGCGGGGAAATCCTCGTGGTCACCGACAACGAGAACATCACCTGGTCCACGGAGGGGACGGTCAGCAACAGCCTCAGGATCGAGTATTCCCGCGACAACTTCGTGCTGGACATAAACGAGATCGCGGATAATGTCGCCAACACCGGGGTCTATATCTGGCGCGTCCCGGAAGTCCTTTCTACCGTCTTGAGGGTCAGGATCACCGACAATTCCGTCCCCCAGATAACGGATAAGTCCAACGCCGGCTTCTCGATCCTGCCGTTCCCGGTGGTTACCATCGATTCCCCCAACGGAGGTGAAAGGTGGAGGATAGGGACCAAACACAATATCACCTGGCACGATAACGGCGGCCCCTTGAGCAACAACCTTGTGCTTCAATACTCCGTGGACGGCGGCTCGAACTGGAAAGCGATAGCCAACGGGGTCCCCAACAGCGGTTCTTACGAATGGACCATCCCCGAGGATTACTCCGCTAACGCCGTGGTGAGGATAACCGACAACCAGCGCGCGACTACCGTTGATTACTCGGACGCCGCATTCACCATTGATTATCCCAAGATAACCATTACCGCCCCGGTCTCCGCCACTTATTGGGCGGTGGGAGACTCGGCGGTCATTACCTGGGTGTCCGAGGGGGCGGTCAGCGATAATCTGCTGCTGCAGTATTCCACAGACAACTTCATCACTTTGGAAACGATAGGGGTGGGCGAGGTTAACGACGGGAGTTACAGCTGGAGCGTGCCGGATGAACCGACCAACAATATGAAGGTCCGCATCGTGGACGGCAACCGGCCCGCGACGATTGCCACCTCGGAAGCATTCAACGTTCTGCAGTATCCGCAGGTCGCCGTCATTTCTCCCAACGGCGGCGAGGAGTACGTCGTTGGAGACAGCGTGAACATCACCTGGACCAGCAAAGGGTTATCGATCAATCCGTTGACCATAGTTTATTCTTCCGATAATTTCGCCACCACGCACACCATAAAGAGCGAGGCGCCTAATACCGGCAGTTACAACTGGGTGATCCCGGACGACACCATTTGCGTCAATACCCTCAAGATAAAGATATATGATCCCACGCGCACCGTCATCTCGGACGCCTCAAACAACAATTTCAGGATACGCGGCGGATTCAATATAACCTATCCCGCGGCGGACATCGATTGGGCGGTTAACGAACCGCGCTCCGTCACCTGGCAGACCAGAGGGCAGATCCCCAACGTCAAGCTTGATTACAGCGTGGATGCCGGGAACACCTGGACGACCATAGTTACCAGCACTCCAAATACCGGCGTCTATACCTGGGCGCCTCCGGATTACCACGGGCAAAAGGCGTTGCTCAAGGTTTCCGACCCGACGGACGACACCGTCTATTCCGTATCGCCTTCTTTCAACATCATCTATTACCAGATCACCTGGATGGTTAAGGATTACGACAATATGGATAATCTGCAGAACCTTAGCGTCAGGGATACCTGGTGGTCCGACCCCAGCGCTACCATTATCTGTCCGGTCACGCACGAGTATCCCTACGGGCATTACACCACCTTCTGGTCGAAAGAGGGTTATATAGAAAGAAGCACGGACTGGATAGCCGACGGCAATAAGAGCATCACGCTCCTGCTGGAGAACTCCATAAGCGCGCAGATCGAGTGGCACGTCCTGCTTTCCACGGCCTACAATTCCGCCACCGATACCATCAGCGCCTCTTCCTGGCTGGAAAGAAGGGGGAAGATCGTGGGCTTGAACGACATCGACAGGGCGGATCTCACTTCCGCGACCTTAAGCGTTTACGACGGGGAAACGTTGATAAAGACATTGACCTCCGGCACGCCGGACGGCAACGGCGCCTTCTGGTTCACCTGGGCCGATACCGGCCTTACTTCCGGCAAGACTTATTTCGTCAAATCCACGGTCGTCTTCCGCGGCAGCAGTTACAATTCCGGGGCTTCGATAGACGTAACGACGGAATTGACCGCCAAGGGCCAGACGGCCATACTGCAAAATCTGCAGACGCAGACCGCGACCATTCAGTCCCAGGTCACGCAGGACATACCGCAGAAGATCACCCAGGCCAAGGAGGAGATAAGGGAGGATACCGCCAGGATACTCACCGCCACCGAGACCGACATCCCCGAGAAGATAGAGGAGGAGCGCCGGCAGCAGGAAACGGACATAAGATCGGAGATATTGAACCGGGAGAATTCGGTCAGGAGCGGCACGGACCTGGTGGTGCGTTACCGGACGTACCCGGGGGTCCAGCCGACGGTGGACTTCTACGACCCGAATAGCGTCCAGCGCGTGTCTAAAGGCGTGATGACCGAGGTCTCCGGAGGTATTTACGAATACACCATTACCGTCTCTTCCGGCTGGGGCAGGGGTGATTTTACAGTCGTTTGTTCGGAATCCACATACGGCTCTCTGGACGCGATGATCATTTCGGTGATCCGTTCGGACATCGAGCAGATAGCCGGGCAGGTCTCCGCCGTGCTCGGCACCACATCCGGCTTGAATAACTTTTCGAAAGTCGCCGATACTCTCAGCAGCCAGTTCGCCGTGATAGAGTCGGCCCTGGGTAAGATCAGCAAAGACCTTGTGGATCAGGTCAAGGAGGTGGCGGGAAGCGCTACCGATATCAATTCGGTTTACATGCAGCTGGTAAATATCGGCAGGGAATTGAAGAAAGTCAGCCTGGAACAGAACGTCAGCCTGGAAAAGCTTCTGGAGGTCAACGAAGAGAAAAAGAACGATATGACCTATTTGAAGAACAAAACCCAGGAATTGAAGGCGGTAATGGACATCAACCAGAAGATGATAGACAACATCGCCAATAAACCCGTCACTCAGACGTGGTTCGAGTTTAAATAACAGCAGTCCGGCTCGTTGTGCATAGTAAATACCGGAAGAATCCGTAATGTTTTAGCAGTAGCGGTTGTTTTATCCATGGCAATAGGCTGTTGAGCGGTATTTTGAATTGAAGGGGGGATCGATATGAAGAAGATATTCATCCTGTTGTTTTTCCTATTCGCCTGCGCCGCGGACGCTCACGCGGGCATAGTCCTGAAGGCCATGGCTTTCAACCCTTCCAAGACCGAGAAGCAGTCGGTCCCCATCAAGGTATATCTGCCCAAGGAAGTCAAACCGGAGCATATCATAGATAGAGGCGACCTGGAAGTGGGTTACGACAACCAGCAGGGGTCTTATTTCGTTTACGGTCAGTATGAACTGGCGCCGGGCGAGAGCGTGGAACGGGAAATAGAGATGATGGATGTCTGGATGGTCCCGGCGGCTGAGATAGAGTCGATGCGTTCTGAACTCGATAAAACGGTAAAACTGCTGGCGGAAACGGATTTTCGGGAGAGGGTGAATTTTCTGAAAGAAAACATCGAACGCAAACTCAAGATGATTGAGGAGAACCAGAAAGTCGAGTCGGTAAACCCGGAAAGACACATCTCCCTGTTCCGCGATAACCAGCGTCTGATGGAATCGGCGAAAGAGGACCTGTCCACGGCCAGAGGACTGCTCGCCCAGGCCAAACCGGTTCCCGCTGCCGCGGTCTGGAGACTGATCCTGATAATAATACTGTTCCTCGGATTCATCGGCGTCGCTTCCTACTTTATCTGGCAGACGCAGATCAAAGTAATCTCCACGCCCACTTTCGGCGAAGAGAGCCGCGAGGCCTCCGAAGACAAAGAAAACGCCTCTCAGCAGGATGACGGCAAACCGGAGGTATGAAAGAGCGCTTATGCACTGCCTCCATAGATCGCTAAGCCCCTTCTTGGCGCTTTTGATCCCGATCTCCTTCTTCCTTTTACCTGTCCCCAGCGGGGAGGCGAACGAGCTCTGGCAGGTAAAGAAAAGCACGCATTTCAAGGTCTATTACAAGTCCGACCCGGAGCATTATGTTGACGAGGTCCTTGAAAAGGCCGAGAAATACTACGATAGTATCACCGAGAATCTGGGTTTCCGGCGCTTCAATTTCTGGACCTGGGACAACGCCTGCACCATTAATCTTTATCCTTCCCGGGAAGACTATCTCGCCGGCACCAAACAGCCGCATTGGTCGGGGGGCATCGCCAATGTCCGCAAACGCAGGATCGACACCTTTTTCTACGCCAAGAGTTTCCTGGACACCACCCTGCCGCATGAAATGACCCATCTTATTTTCAGGGAGTTCGTGGGTTACGACCGCCGTCTTCCTTTATGGCTGGACGAAGGTATCGCCTGTTCGCAGGAGAAAGACGGCGGACAATACACGGCGATCGCCCGGGTGCTGGTGAAGACCAGCATGTTCATTCATCTGGATAAACTGACGGAAATAACCAAACCCGGGTTGTTCATGCCGGAGGTTTTCTACTCGGAGTCCGCGGCGGTGGTAGAGTTCCTGATGCAGGAATACGGGAAGGAGAAATTCATTGATTTTTGCAGGGCCCTAAGGGATAATAAGCTCAACAATGACTGGAGAACGTTCTTCATGGAGATATACGGATTCAGGGATATGACGGATATGGGTGAGCGCTGGAAGGCGTATCTGTTCAAATAACGCGCATACGGTATGAAGACCAGGGTTTTGACCATTTACGAAAAGCTTTTCGAGGGCGAGGCGAAAGAAGTCATCCTCCCCGGCTGCGACGGAGAGGTTTGCGTGCTCGATTTTCACCAGCCTTTTCTGTATCGTCTGCGCAGCGGGTACGTCAAGCTGAGAACGGCCTCTTCCGCTATGCCGGGACAGGAGCGTAATATTTTCATAAAAGACGGGGTCGCGGCCCTGCAGGACAATTCTCTGGATATCCTTGTGGAAGGATAGATATTATGCGTAACCTGACCATACTCCTGATAATGTTCTTGAGCACCCTGGGACCCGCCCTTGTAATAGCCTTTGTGGGGTATGCTTCCGTCCAGGCCATAGGGCGTAATCCTTCCGCCACCCCGAGGGTCATGCTGGCCATGATCAGCGCTTTTTTATTCGCGGAGGCGATCGCCGTCATCGCCCTGCTTATAGTATTCAATCTTTTTAAATGACATCCCGGCGCCGGGCCCCGTAATGGGCCTGGCCGGGACTTTAACCCGGAGCGAAGCAGATGCTTCTTCAACTGGCCTTGATACAGATCGTGACTTTCGTGGGATTGATATTCATACTGCGGTTCCTTTTCTACAACCATCTTAATTCCGCTTTGCGGCGCCTGCGCGATCTTAACGAGAAGGCGCTGATGAAGGAAGCCGCGCTGCGGGAGGAGTTGGAGAAAGCCAAGGCGGAGAGGATCGCCGAGATCGAAAAAGGCAGGCAGGAGGCGAAAAGTATGGTCGAGGCGGCCAAGAAAGAGACGGAAAGCATCCTTGCCCGCGCCGAAGAGCAGGCCAGGGAGAACAGCCGTAAGGCCGTTCTGCACGGTAAGGAAGAACTGGATAAGCTCCGGCAGAACATGGAATCTCAGACGGCAGAAAAGGCAATAGCTCTGGCCACGGAGATGATCCGGTACGCCTTCAGCGGCGATGGAAGAAGCAGCCTCCAGAGGCAGATCATAAAAGAGATCACCGGCGAGATAGAGGGACTTGACGAAGAGAAGTTCTCGGTTGGCACAGGCTCGGTGAGGATATCCTCGAGCTGCCCGCTGGAGGAAGAAGAGCGCGCGAGGCTGAAAGACCTGCTTTCGCGCAAGATGAAGACGGATGTCGAAATAAACGAAGATGTGGACCCGGATTTGATCACCGGTATAGTGATTCAGACCGGAGACCTGGTGATAGACGCCAGTCTCAGGAACAGATTACGCAAGGTCATACCTTTTCTCAAGAACGGCCCGGGCAAATAGCGTTTTCTTTTTCCCCGCGGACATCATTCTGCCCCATTCTTCGGGGCTGCTTAAGGAACAGCATGAGCAATCAACCGCATATACCTAATCTGGACATCAGCGAAGTAGGACGGGTGCAGGAGGTGCGCCAGGGTATAGTCATGGCATCGGGACTGCCTTCCTGTATTTACGGCCAGCTTGTGGATCTCTCCAACGGGACCAAGGGGTTGATACTCGGTTTTAACCCCGAGTCGGTGCTTATCGTTTCCCTGGGAGACGACAGCAACATCAGGATGGGTGATACTCTGGTCAGCCGTTCCGAGTTATTGACCGTCCCGGTGGGGGACGGTTACCTGGGAAGGATAGTGGATTGCGCCGGCAGGCCTCTCGATGATAAAGGCGCGATAACCGCGTCCGAGCACTACCCTGTGTTCCGCGAGGCGATGGGAGTTATAGAGCGTGACCCGGTCGTAGATCCGCTTGAGACCGGCGTCAAGATCATCGATCTGGCCATCCCGGTAGGCAAAGGCCAGAGGGAACTGCTGATAGGGGACCGCCAGACCGGAAAGAGCAGCATCGGCATAGACGCCATCATAAACCAGAAAGGCAAAGACGTCGTCTGTATATACGTCTGCATAGGCGGCAGCTATACCAGCCTCAAACGCGCCGTCTCGCTTCTGGCGCAGAAGAACGCGCTGGATTATACCATTGTGATGGCTTCGACCGCCGCCGCATCCTCGGCGGAACAATATCTCTGCCCGTATTCCGCCTCCGCCATCGGAGAATATTTTATGTTCCACGGCCGCGATGTGCTGGTGGTATTCGATGATCTCATAAAGCACGCCTGGGCTTACAGGCAGATGTCGCTTCTGCTGGAGCGTCCGCCCGGAAGAGAGGCTTATCCGGGAGATATCTTTTATATCCATTCGCAGCTTATGGAAAGGGCGGGCAAGCTCAAACCGGAACACGGAGGCGGGACTATGACTTTTCTGCCGATCGTTTCCACCCTGCAGGGCGACATCACCGGTTACGTGCAGTCCAACCTCGTTTCCATGACCGACGGGCAGATTTATCTTAACGCGTCGCTTTTTCACGAAGGTTTCAAGCCGGCCATAGATATGGGGCTTTCCGTTTCCCGTATCGGCAGCAAGGTGCAGTGCCCCGCGGTAAAAAAGGTGAGCGGCGGGCTGCGTTTGGAATACGCGCAATACCGGGAATTACTGCGCTTGACCAGGCTGAGGACCAAACTTTCCGATGAGGCCATGCGCCAGATGAAACGCGGCGAGATATTGAGGGAGCTTCTTACCCAGGAGAACGGCAGGCCGGTCTCGACGATAGAAGAGATCGTGACTTTCTACGCCCTTAAGAGCGGCGCCCTGGAAAAACGCGGCGCGCAAGAAGTCAAGGCGTTCAAAGAGGGATTTTTCACTTATCTGACGGAAACGGATCCGGAGCTCGCCGGACTCCTGGATTCCAAACGCGATCTCAGCGACGAAATAAAAACCGCCCTGGACGCGGAGATCGAGGAGTTCTTCTCTTCGCTCCGGGATCAGGAGAACCGGGGATGATTTCGGTAGCCGAGCTGAAGAGCAACCTGGAACTCAACAATAGCCTGGGCGCGATCATCGAGGCGCTGAAATCAGGAAGCGCCATCCAGTTGAGGCAATTTCAGTCCAAGTCCAAGGCCCTTGAAGATGCGGCTCCCGTCTTAGAGAATGTTTTCGCGGTGCTTTTACGCCTTGGCGTAAAACACCCTTTTCTCTCCGGCAATCCCGGTTTACCGGCGTGTTTCGTGGTGGTCAACACGGATAACGGTTTTGTCGGTGAGCTTAACAGCGCGGTGGCCAATGCCGCTTTTGAGTCGTCCGGGAGCGAACGCGACGTTTTTGTCGTGCTGGGCGAGCGCGGCTGGAATTTCTTTGAGGACAAGGGCCGGCAGTTCAAACGCATGCCCGGTTTGAGCGAGGAGATACGGCCGGCAGAGATTCGCGGTTTGCAGAGCTGCCTGGTCAGGGGGTTCCTAAAAGGGGAATACGGCAGTGTTTCGATCGCCTATCCGCAGTCGGTGAATGTCGGAGCGTGGAAGGTGAGGCTTGATAGGCTGCTTCCCTGCGGGGCGGAGCAAGACGGCGAAGCCGGTATGCCGGGATCGGATTTCAGCGAAGGGGTTGCCGCGATTGAGCCGTCACCGGGGGCCGTGATGGAAGGATTGATACGCTTCAGACTTTCGTTCTTTCTTTATAACATCGCCTGGACAAGCAAGTTTTCGGAGTTCGGAGCGAGATTGATGCACCTGGAGGGAAGCGAACAGGAACTTGCAAGGATGAAGCAACAGTTGAGCCTGCAGTATTTTAAACACGTGCATTCGCTGGCGGACAAGACCATCAGGGAGATAATCTCGTCAAGATTGACCAGGAAATGAAGATCAGGGAGATAGATATATGGAACATATAGGGAAGGTCGTAGGCACCGCCGGGCCGGTCGTGGACGTCAAGATAGAGCCTCCGCACAGCATGCCTCCCATATACGAGATAATGGAACTGGAGACTTACGACGGGAAGCCGGTGACCCTGGAGATCGTCGAGCACAGGGAGAACAATATCTGCCGCTGTATCGCCCTGGCCCCTACTTACGGCATACAGCGTAATTGCCCGGTCGCCGCCTTGAATAAATTCCTGAGTTTGCCGCCGGCGGAGAGCGTTTTCGGGCGCATGCTCAACGTCCTCGGTGAACCTATAGACAAGAAGGGCAGGATCAACGCCGAATACACTCTGCCTACCCGCAAGAGCTTCAAGGTCAGAATGAAGTCGGCGGAGCAGAAGAACGTCGTCAAGGCCGAGATCATGCAGACCGGCATCAAGATAATAGACCTGCTTTTTCCCCTGGTGAAAGGCTCCAAGACCGGGATTATCGGCGGGGCCGGCCTGGGGAAAAGCGTTCTCATTCTGGAGATCATACATAACATCATACAGAAGAGCAGGGGAGTTTGTATATTTACCGGTATCGGAGAACGTATCCGCGAAGGCAACGAGCTTTATTACGAATTCGTCAGGACCAACCTGTTGGACCGTTCCATACTGGTTTTCGGGCAGATGAACGAGTCTCCGGGGATGAGGTTTGAAGCCGGCAATACCGGGATTACTCTGGCCGAGTCCCTGCAGGACGGCGGGCACGACGTGCTTTTTTTCTGCGATAACGTTTTTCGTTTCGCCCAGGCCGGCAGTGAGATGTCGGCCTTGCTGGGCAGAATCCCTTCCGAGACCGGATACCAGCCTACTTTGACCAGCGAGATCAGCCAGTTCCACGAGCGCATACAGTCCCGCGAAGGGGCGAGCATTACTTCCATAGAAGCGGTTTACGTGCCGGCGGACGACCTGACCGACCCGGCGGTAGTATCCATCTTCAGCCATCTGGATTCCGTCGCCGTTCTTTCCAGGCTTTACGTGCAGCGCGGGCTTTATCCGGCGATATCGCCGCTGGAGTCTTCTTCCGGCTCGCTCGACCCCAGGGTCATAGGTAAACGGCATTTCGATACGGCGCAGACGGTGCTCCGGCACTTCCAGAAATACGACGAACTGCAAAGGATAGTAGCGATCGTCGGCAAGGAGGAACTTTCCAAACAGGAGAGGATCATTTTCGACCGCGCAAAAAAACTGCAGAATTTCCTCACCCAGCCTTTTTTCGTGGCCGAGGTGCATACCGGGCATATGGGCGAATACGTTACGATAGATGAGACGCTTTCCGGATGCGAGAAGATCATTTCCGGAGAGATGGACGCCGTGGCCGAGGATAAGTTTTACATGATCGGGGCGGTGGACAACAAGGCATAGAAAGGGAGTAAATGACCAAGATAGGGGAATTCCTGGTGCAGAGAGGGCTGCTCAACCGCGAGCAGTTGGAGCGCGCTCTCAAGGAAAGCCGCATCAGCGGGGAATTGATCGGCAAAACCCTGCTTCGAATGAAGCTTGTGACCCAGGAGAAATTACTTATGGCGCTGGGAGAGCAACTGGGTATCCCGTATTATCCCAGTCTGCAGCAGCTTGATATCCCGCAGGAAGTCATCAAAGCCGTGTCCCCGAAGTTCATCCAGCATTACAAATTCATGCCGGTAAAACTGAAAGGAAATGTCCTTACCGTCGCCGTCTCCGATCCCCTGGCGGTTTGGCTTCTGGAAGATCTAAAACTGCATCTTGGATTCGACATCGAAAGAGTGCTGGCCACGCAGGAAGAGATCCTCGCCGGCATAAAACGTTATTACGGGGTCGGCGCGGATACCGTGGAGGAGATCCTCACTCAGGAAAAAACCGGCAAAGGCAAACAATCCAGATACGAGACGCTGGAGGAGATACAGGATATCGGGGATATGGGCAAGACCGCCGAGGACGCTTCGGTCATAAAGCTGGTCAACCAGATCCTCTCGGAATCGGTCAACGCCAGGGCCACGGATATACACCTGGAAACATTTCGCGATTACGTGCGGGTTAGATACAGGATAGACGGTATTTTATATGATATGCGCGTGCCGGAGGCGATCAAACATCTGCATTCCGCCGTCGTCTCGCGCATAAAGATAATCTCCAACCTGAACGTGGTGGAAAAACGGCTTCCCCAGGACGGCAGGGCGATCATCAAGATACAGGACCGCCAGGTGGACTTGCGTATCTCGATTATCCCCTCCATATACGGGGAGAACGTGGTCATAAGGATCCTGCCGGTGCAACTGCTTTTCAACCTGGATGACCTCGGTTTCTTCCCGGAGGACCTGAAGAAAATAGAGACCATGATGCAGAAACCGCACGGGATAATCTTTGTGACCGGCCCCACCGGCAGCGGAAAAACCACCACCTTGTATGCCTGCCTCAGCAAGCTCAACAAAGAGGCTGTGAAGATCATAACCATAGAGGACCCTATCGAATACGAGCTCGGCGGCGTGATGCAGATCCAGATCAAGCCGGAGATAGGGTTTACTTTCGCCAACGCCCTGCGCAGCATACTCAGGCATGACCCGGACATAATGATGGTCGGAGAGGTCAGGGACCTGGAGACGGCGGAACTCGCCATAAGGACTTCTTTGACGGGCCACCTGATTTTCTCCACCTTGCATACCAACGACGCGGCCAGCGGAGCGACCAGGCTGCTTGATATAGGCATAGAACCGTATCTCGTCGCTTCTTCGGTAAACGCCTTTATTTCCCAGCGTCTTGTCCGGGTAATATGCCCGGCTTGCAAGGAGGAAGTCAAGGATAAAGGGGCGCTCCCGGAGGAATTCCGCGATATGAAGATATACCGCGGCAAGGGGTGCGAACTATGCAAATTCATCGGCTATAAAGGCCGCACCGCTATCCATGAGATATTCTTCGTGGATGAAAAGATACGTTCCCTTATCCTGAATAAAGCTTCCGCATCGCAGATCAAGGCCAAGGCCCTGGAGTTGGGGGCCACTACGTTGAAGAAAGCCGGGTTGGAAAAGGTCCGCCTGGGACAGACAACGCCGGAAGAGCTGCTGCGCGTGGTCGAGTGGGGAAGGGAATAACATGCCCAAGTTCGCCTATAAAGCCAAGCGCGGGCTGGACAAACATGTAGAAGGCGTGATCGAATCCTCCAGCGAGGCCGAGGCGCTGAATAAAATTATCGCCGCAGAACTTTTTCCTATCTCTATACGCGAGCTTCCGCCGGAAGCAAAACCGCGGAACTCCGCCGGCTCCTGGCTGATGAATAAACGCGTTTCTTCCGCCGACATCCATATCTTCACCAAGAAACTTACCACGCTTATACGCGCGCGGGTGGAACTGCTCGCCAGCCTCAAGATAATCTACGAGCAGACCGATAATCAGAAGATGCGCGAAGTCGTGCAGGGACTTTATAACAGCGTCAAGGAAGGGAAGGTCTTTTCCGCGGCCCTTGCCGTTTATCCGGAATACTTCTCTCCGCTTTTCATCAACATCATCAAGGCCGGAGAGACCAGCGGGAGGCTTGATTTGAGTTTCGAGCAGATAGCCGGATTTATGGGCAGGGACGCCGCCTTGTCCAATAAGGTCAAGACCGCTCTGGCGTATCCGGCCGTCCTGCTGATAGTCGGAGCGGTCAGCATATTCATTCTCATAAACTACGTGCTCCCCAGCCTTAAACCGGTATTTTCCGGCATGGGAGGGAAGCTCCCTTTCATAACAGGGGTTATTTTCCGGGTAAGCGATTTCAGCCGGAAGTGGTGGCCCGCGGTAGTGATCGGATGCGCGGCGGGGATCCTGCTTTTGCTGCGCGTGAAGGGCAACCGTTTTTTTCGCGACACGGCCGCCAGATTGAAAAGGCGCGTGCCGCTGTTGAAAAGGATGGCAATGAATCAGGAACTGGCGTATTTTGCCAGCGGGTTGAGCCTGCTTTTAAAAAGCGGCGTCCCCGCGCTGAAGTCGCTGGATATCGCGACGCTCACCGTGGAGGACAACAGGTTGAAGGAAGGGTTGGCAAAGGCGGGGAGGGACATAGCCTCCGGGCAGAGCATCGCCAAATGCCTGCAGAATTACACGGACCTGCCGGTTTTTTTCACCAGGATGGTAGCCGTCGGAGAGGAGTCGGGCAGGCTGTCCGAGGTGCTCGACGAGGTGGCGTCTTCCTACACCCAGGAAGTGGAATCCGATATAGCGCTCGTTTCTTCTTTGCTTGAACCGATGCTTATACTCGGGATGGGGGCGATACTGGGGACAATAGTCCTTTCCGTTCTCCTTCCCATATTCCAGATAACGGAACTGGTGCATTGAACCCGAATTTTGCAGTGGCAAAATTCGCTTCCCACGGGGGAACACTTTCACACGAGTGAACACCTGCCTTTCAATTAAGGCAGGGTGTTATCCCGATTGGCAAGGTGCTTCGCGCGAGCGAAAGGTCGCAAGGGATTCTCTTCCGAGAATTCCTGTATCTGCGAGGAACAGAGAGTATAAATATAATCTGACAGAACGCCGTTTTTACCGTAGAAGATATGAAATCACCCGTTGCCATAGAAATAGACCAATCCAGCCTGAAACTTGTTTCCGGTTTCCCGGATAACGAAGGCAGACTTAGGGATTCGCTTTGTCTTTCCGAGAACATAGTTTCGCTCACGGACGAGCAGATCTCCGTAAAAGCGTCTGAGCTGCTTGACCGCCACAAGATTGTCCCCGGAAAGGCTACGCTCTGCCTGCAGCGCAGCCTGGTTACCGTCAGGAACCTGCATTTGCCTTCTCAGGACCCAAAAGAAATAGCGGAGATGGTAGAACTGCACATGGTCAGGATCGTCCCCTACAAAAAAGAGGAGATCATTTATTCCTACAGTTTTCTCGGCGTGGACGAGATGGGGTACGGCAAGGTGCTTCTGGCGATCATCAATATCGGGGCGGTGAGAAAACAAGTGAATATGCTGGAAAAGGCCGGCCTTTTCATCGACAGGGTTAGCTTGAGTTCATACGGGGTGTGGAGGTCGGTGGTCTCCGTCTATCGCGGGGAGCTTTCCGGACAGGATATCTATATTTTGCTGGACGTGGACCGGGACTTTACGGATTTTATTATCTGCGACCGCGATAAGCTTATTTTTACCCGCAGTATAAACATCGGCGCCAGGGACATCGAGATGACTCCGGAAGCCGGTATATCCAAGCTCATAGGCGAGTTGAAACAGTCGCTCATAATTTTTTATAACGAGGAGATCAACCGCAAGCCGGCGCGTATATTCCTGGGAGGGGCTGATCTTGTCGGGCATTTCAGCTCTACGGTAGGTTCGGAGCTTAACATCCCGGTCACGCTCTTCTCGGCGCCCTGCGGTCAGAATATGGCCGCTTCGGGCAAGAGGGATGTTTCTTTCTCCGGGGTCGCCGCTTTGGCTTCTCACCAGGAGGAAAAAGGTTTCTTTTTCCTCGTGCCGGAAATACAGATACGCAAGTCTTTGAAGGAAAAAATACGGCTGCTGCTTGTTTTAGGCAGCACGTTAATATACATACTCACAGTTGTATGCGCGGTATTTCTTTCCAGGATGTATGCCCGCCAGAATTATCTTCAGGAGCTTGAAGGCAAAGCGGCGGAAATAGAAGGAGATATGGGGGAATTGTTCGGCAGGCTGGGCAAGATCGGTTTTATCAGGGATTATCTCTCCGCCAGGAACAAACCGTTGTCGGTTATGAAACAATTGTTCAACGCCATTCCTGCGGAGATATCGGTCACCGCTTTCGATATGGACCAGCGGAGCGTGAAGATCAGGGGCAGGGGGCCCCAGTTGTCGGACGTTTATAAATTCGTGACCACCCTTGAGGAATCCAAATATTTCAAAGATATACAGACGAAATATACCCGCAAAAAAAAGACCAAGGACGGGGAATTCACCGATTTTGAACTGGAGCTCGTTATTTGAATTCCGGGGACACGATACTTAATTGAGGGGACCACTTTACTGCCAAGGCCCGGCATAGGTAGTGCTCTTTTGAGCTATTTTTCACATATGCATTGAGGAATAGAGCAGCACCCTTCGTTATCGGAGGGGGCATCAAAGGATAGGACGTTATATGGCCGCTTTCAAACTCGAGAAAAAACAGAAGATAATCGCCTCCGCCGTCGCAGGCATATTGGTGCTTTTGTTCTTTAACAAGATCATAATCGGCGGTATCGGCGAAAAGATGAGGTCGCTGGATAAACAGATCAAGCTGTCGGAAGCCAGACTCGCCAGGGACATCGGAATAGAACAGGATAAGGATAATCTGGTCCAGGAATACAAGTCATACCAGGGTTATTTTAAATACGCTGAAAAAGACCATACTCAAGTCATCTCCGATTTTATGAAGGAAATAGAACGGCTGGCCAAAGAAACGGGAGTGACCATAGTGGCGTTAAGCCCGCATTCCGAACCGGAGAAGTTAAAGGACACGCTAAAGTTCAAGGCCGATTTCAAGATGGAAGGTAATCTGGCGCAGGTGCTGACTTTTATGAACGGAGTAAAGGATAATCAACTGCTTATAGGTTTCGATAGGCTATTGCTCGCGCCGAAAGACGAGACCGGGTTATCGATCAAGCTGGAAGGAGTAATCAGCATAGTGGTCCTTTAACCCGCGATTTGTAATGGGAGGGATCCGCACAAGAGAGCGATATGAAAGCGAAGAATGAAGTGCGCGAAGGATTCACCCTCGTGGAGCTGATGGTTGCGGTATCCATCCTGGCTTCCGGTATAGCCCTTGTGGTCCGGTCTTTTTCTTCGATCGCGGCCGCGCTGGACAATTGCGACAACCGCGTTGCCGCCGTGCGGTTCATGGCTGCGAAGATGGCAGAGACGGAACTGCGGGAAAAGGAGGAGGCCGGCGTCGCGGAGGCGGAGGAGGAGAATAGCCTGCAACTGGGAAACAGGGCCGCAGTATGCATAAACCGGGCGGTCGTTGTGGACAATCCTCAAGCGGATGAGGAGGATATTTCCCTGGTAGAGGATATCCTTACCGTGAGCTGGAAAGAAGGGAATAAAAACAAGAATGCCGTTCTGGCCGCGTATTTTAAGCAAAAAAAGGAAGAGTGACCGGCATTCCCCGGTTACCGGGAGCGCCCCGGAGGCGCGCAGCGGTTTCTCTCTGGTGGAGATGCTCGTTTGCGTGAGCATTATTGCGGTAATCGCCGCGGGATTGATGTCGGTTTTTTTCGCCGGGGTGAGAATATGGAAAAGGGCTTCCGGCGGCGGTTTTTCCCGCATGTCCGCTTCGCTTGAGGCGGAGAGGATCTGTTCGGAAATCAGGCAGTGTTTGCCGCTGCAGTCCGTCGGCTGTTCCGGAAAGAAGGACGAGATAAGCTTTCCATTCGTCTCCCCCGGAGGCAGGGTGGTGCGGGTAAACTATAAATTTCTCCGGGAGGAGAACAGGCTCAAACGTTCGGAGACCGATATGGCTTCTATTCTCGCCGAAGATGAGGAAACGTCGGAGCGCTACGTCGAATGCTTCAACGGTTTCTCGGCGGAGTACCGGAGTTTTGATAAAGACAATCAATCGTTCGTCTGGCAGGAAACCTGGGACAAGTCCCTCGGCGCTTTCGGCGCCGTAAGATTAACTTTCAAGGCCGGGGATGAAGAATTCAGCAGGATCGTTATGGTGCCGGGCAGGTAGCCCGGGGAGCGTGCTGATCGCCGCGATATGGATATTGGTAATGCTTACAATATTCGGCGCCGGGTTATACCGTATAGCCTCGGCCAGGATCCTGATGTCGCAGGCGGTAGAATCCAGGATAGTGTCGTATTATCTGGCCAAGTCGGCCGTGAACGACGCGGAGGCCGTTCTGTTCGTAAACGACAAGCCCGCCTACGATACTCTTTTTAGCCTCTCGGAAGAGCATGATAAGTCCGTAGGCGGAGGCAGATTCGTTTATACGGTAGAGGACGAGGAAAGAAGAATAGATGTCAACCAGAGCCCGGCGGAGATCATTGCCGGGCTGCCCGGTTTGAACTCCGAACTTGCGCAAGCGCTGGTCAATTCTTCCCTGCGGCCTTTCGCGGCGAAAGAAGAACTCCTGCTTGTGGAAGGCATCAGCGGGGAGATATTCGAAGGTCTGAAGGATTTCGTCAGCGTTTATTCCGGAGGGAAGGTCAACATAAATACGGCTCCCGCGGAGGTATTGACCGCTCTGGGCATAGAGAAGTCCCTGGCGGCCGCGATAGTTGAATTCCGTAAAGGAGCGGACGGAAAAGAGGGGACCTCCGACGACGAGGTGTTCGAGAGCCCGTCCGAGGTACTCAGCCGGATGCGTTCCAAAGTTTCTTTCATGACCGCGCAGGAACAAACGCTTGCGGCGATCACCGATCTGCTCACGGCCGGCTCCCGGTATTACCGCGTCAAGATCAAAACTTATGTTTTCAACAAAGAGGCGATGAATTATGAGGCGCTCATCGGCAAAGGGAGCGTGCTGGAATGGCGCGAGCGCTAACCATCATTAGGAGGCGGGGTATGTTTTATAAAGATACAGACAGAGGTTTTACGCTTATTGAGCTGATGCTGGTAGTGATCATTCTGGGCGTGCTGGTATCTATGGTAGTCCCCAGAATGGCCGGAAGGTCCGAGCAGGCCAGGATAGAGGTGGCCAAGGCGGATATAGGAATGAATATTCCCATGGCTTTAAAGCTCTATGAAATAGACAACGGCGCTTTTCCTACCACGGAAGAAGGGCTGGCGTCCCTACAGTCCCCGCCGCCATCGGCAAAGAACTGGAAAGGGCCTTATGTAGAGAAGAAGCCGCTTGATCCCTGGGGCAACACGTATCAGTATAAATCCCCGGGGACACACCGCGCGTATGATTACGATCTTTATTCCTACGGCAAGGACGGGGTAGAGAGTTCGGATGATGTGGTGAATTGGGAGCAATGAACGCCGCACAGGTCGAGGAAGAAGCGGAAAAGGTAAAAAATTTGCCGGTTTTGTACCTCGACAGCGCCTGAATCGCGCCTTTCAGGACGCGGAGGATTCAGGCTCGTATCAGTATCGGGATTATGAGTAACCCTTCGCCTTCAGGCCTTGGGACATAGTTGATAGACATAACCGTAACCTAATCCCTTGCGCAGTCTTGTCCAGCGCGGCAGAATTATCATATTGAGCCGCAGTATGTTAAGACAAACCTGTGATACCCGCGTTGCAGAAGGCAGGTTAAAAACAGTTGACAATCACGCCCGGATATAGTAAAATTTTATAAATAATTTATAATGTTATTCGGCAACCCGTTGATTTTTAGATAGTTACAACAACGCCGCACTGTCGGCGCTGAATAGCACATAAGGGGGAAGAATGGGTGAGTGGATCGGCATAGGGAAACGCGCGCGCAGGTGTTATGGGTTCGACGAAATAGCTCTTGTCCCCGGGGATAAGACTGTAAATCCGGCGGAAGTGGATACTTCTCTGGAAATAGTGGGCAGAAAATTCTCTATTCCTATAATGGCCGCGGCCATGGACGGCGTGGTGGACGTGGATTTTGCCGTGGCTATGTCCAAGCTCGGCGGTATAGCGGTGTTGAATCTGGACGGCGTGCAGACCCGTTATGAGAACCCCGGAGAAGTGCTGGATCGTATAGCGAAGGCTTCTCCTCAAGAAGCCACCGAGCTTATACAGAAAATCTACACGACTCCTATTAAAGAAAAGCTTATAAAGAAACGAGTGGAGCAGATAAAGCAGCGTAAAGGCACAGCGGTAGTCAGCTGCATTCCCGCTCACGCCGAGGCTTTCGCAAAGATAGCGATCGGCGCAGGGGCCGACATCTTTGTCGTCCAATCCACCGTTACCACCACAAAGCATATCGCCAAGGAATATAAGAGCCTGGATCTGGAGGCTTTTTGCAGGAAGATGAAGATCCCGGTTATTCTCGGCAACTGCGTTACTTACGAGACCACCCTCGCTCTTATGGAGACCGGAGCTTCCGGCCTGCTGGTCGGGGTGGGGCCCGGCGCGGCCTGCACTACCCGGGGCGTGCTCGGCATAGGAGTGCCGCAGGTTACCACGACTGTGGACGCCGCCGCTGCCAGAGATTTTTACTTCAAGACGAAGGGCAGGTATGTTCCTATTATAACCGACGGAGGAATGAACCGCGGCGGAGATATCTGCAAGGCGTTCGCCAGTGGAGCGGACGCGGTCATGATCGGCTCCAGTTTCGCGCGCGCCCAGGAAGCCCCTGGCAGGGGTTACCACTGGGGTATGGCCACTTCGCACATGAACCTGCCCAGGGGAACTCGTATTTACGTCGGCACCACCGGAAGCCTGAAAGAGATACTTTTCGGGCCGGCCAAGGTGGACGACGGTTCACAGAACCTTATCGGGGCCCTGAAGACATCCATGGGATCTCTGGGGGCGACTAATCTTAAGGAGATGCATAACGTGGAGATCATCATCGCTCCTTCCATACAGACGGAAGGAAAGATCTTCCAGGTAGGACAGAGAGTCGGAATGGGGAAATGAGCAGACAAACGATACTTATACTCGATTTCGGATCGCAGTACACACAGTTGATCGCGCGCAGGGTCAGGGAAAACAGGGTTTTCTCCCGTATAATACCATATAACACGCCCGCCGGGCAGATAGCCGCCATGGCCCCGAAAGGTTTGATCCTTTCCGGAAGCCCTTCTTCGGTAGCCGGAGGCAAAGGACACTACCCGGATAAAGGTATATTCAAGCTCGGCATTCCTATACTCGGAATATGCTATGGTATGCAGGTCATCACCGAGATGCTCGGCGGCAAGGTCAGGGTCGGCAAGGACAGGGAATTCGGGAGCACCGAGTTGTTTATAGACGACAATTCCGATCTTTTTCATCATCTGCCCGGCAACCTTACCTGTTGGGCCAGCCACGGGGACCTGGTGAAGAAGCTTCCGGACGGTTTCCGGACGCTTGCCCACTCCATGAACAGCCCGATCGCGGCGGTCGCCAACAAGAACCGCAGGATCTACGCGGTGCAGTTCCATCCGGAAGTGACCCATACCGAAAAAGGAAGTCAGATACTCGGCAATTTTCTTTTCAAGATCTGCGGCTGTTTGAGCCGCTGGACCATGGCCTCCTTCGTTAAAGAATCGGTGGAGAATATCAAGAAAACCGTCGGAAAGGATAAAGTGGTGCTGGGTTTGAGCGGCGGAGTTGATTCTTCCGTAGCCGCGCTGCTCATACACCGCGCCATCGGCAAGAACCTGCGCTGCATTTTTATAGACAACGGATTGCTTAGAAAAGACGAAGCGCAGCAGGTAAAGAAAGTATTCACCAGTAATTTTCGTCTCAATCTCGACTGCGTGGACGCCGCTAAAAGGTTTTTGACCAAGCTCGAAGGCGTGAGCGATCCGGAGCAGAAAAGAAAGATCATCGGCAACGAATTCGTCAAGATTTTCGAGGAGGAGGCGGCCAGGGTCAAGGGCGTGAAGTTCCTCGGTCAGGGGACGCTTTATCCGGACGTCATAGAATCGGTTTCTCCCACCGGCGCTCCCAGCAGCCGTATCAAGAGCCACCACAATGTGGGCGGCCTGCCGGAGCACATGAAGTTGAAGCTCCTGGAACCTTTGCGCGAACTGTTCAAGGACGAGGTCAGGGCCGTAGGCAAAGAGCTGGGGCTGCCGGATTTCGTTCTTTACCGCCAGCCTTTTCCCGGTCCGGGGCTTGCCGTCAGGATCATCGGGGAAGTGACGAAAGCCCGGCTTGATATACTCAGGGAAGCCGACAAGCGCGTGATCGAGGAAATAAAAGCCGCAGGCTGTTACGAACAAATATGGCAGTCCTTCGCGATACTTCTTCCGGTCAAGAGCGTGGGGGTCATGGGCGACGAACGCACCTATGAGAACGTGGCTGCTTTACGCTGCGTGACGAGCATAGACGGCATGACGGCGGACTGGGCCAGGCTTGCTCCGGAGCTGCTGCAGAAAATATCCAACCGCATCATAAACGAGGTTAAAGGCATTAACCGCGTAGTCTACGATATCAGTTCCAAGCCTCCCGCCACCATAGAGTGGGAATGAACGTCTTAAAGGCGGGTCATTACGGCATATTTTATCCCGTAATTCGCGGTAGAATTCCGCTCTTGCCATAATCCCGGAAAGAAGTTGTTTTTAAGAATCAAGGGATAAAACCGGTACACAAATGTCCCATTCCGAATTCATCCATCTTCATCTGCACACGCAATACAGCCTTCTGGACGGAGCCTGCCGGATAGACGAATTGCTGCAGACGGCTTCCCACTACAAGATGGACTCCCTGGCGATAACCGACCACGGCAATATGTTCGGCGCCATCGAGTTCTACCTCGCCGCGCAGAAAGCCGGCATAAAGCCGATCATAGGCTGCGAAGTATATGTCGCGCCGCGCGGCCGCCTGGACAGGACCTCGGAAGAGTCCTCCAACCACCTGATACTTCTTGCCAAGGATGAAACAGGATACCACAACCTGATGAAACTGGTTTCCATAGGTTATCTGGAAGGTTTTTATTACCGTCCGAGGGTGGATAAAGAAGCGCTTTCGGCCCACAGCCAGGGATTGATCGCGCTGACCGCCTGCATAAAAGGAGAGGTTCCGTCTTTGATAAGAGAGAAACGTTTTAACGACGCGCTCAAATCGGCGGACGACCTGCGTTCTATATTCGGGCGCGACAACCTTTATCTTGAACTGCAGGAGAATTCCATCCCGGATCAGCGCGCGGTCAACGAAGGTCTGGTCAGGGTATCTTCGGAGCTGGGCATTCCGCTCGTAGCCACAAACGACGTCCATTATCTTAAAAAAGAGCACGCCCGCAGCCACGAAATAATGCTGTGCATACAGACCCAGTCCACCATAGAGGACAAGAACCGGTTCCGTTTTCAGAGCGACGAATTCTATTTCAAGTCTCCGGAAGAGATGCGCGGCGCGTTCGCGGAGATACCGGAGGCGATTGCCAACACCAGGGAGATAGCCGGCCGTTGCAATCTGGAACTGGATTTCAAAGGTCATCACCTCCCCAAATACGAGGTCCCCGGCGGCAAGAGCAAGGAGGAATACCTGGGCGAGCTTTGCGCCGGCGGGCTGAAGAAACGATTCGGGGAATCTTGCACCGCGGAGATAAAAGAGCGCCTGGATTACGAGTTGAAGATGATAGCTCAAATGGGATTCACCGGGTATTTTCTTATCGTCTGCGATTTCATCAATTACGCCAGGAGCCGCGATATCGCCGTGGGGCCCGGAAGAGGCAGCGCGGCCGGCAGCCTGGTGGGATATCTTCTCGGGATAACGGACGTTAATCCTTTGCAATACGGCCTGCTTTTCGAGCGGTTCCTCAACCCCGCCAGGGTCAGCATGCCGGATATAGACATAGATTTTTGTTTCGAACGCCGCCAGGAGGTAATAGATTACGTAACGCGCAAATACGGGCGCAGCAACGTCGCGCAGATCATAACCTTCGGCACCATGCAGGCGCGAGGCGTGGTGCGCGACGTGGGCAGGGTAATGGGCATGAGTTACGCGGACGTGGACAGGATCGCCAAGCTGATACCTTCCGATCCCAACATAACGCTCAAGGACGCGCTGCAGAACGAGCCGGAGCTAAAGGGACTTTATAAGAGCGACCCTTCTTTTACCGAATTGATGGACGTGGCTTTGAATCTGGAAGGGCTCAACAGGCACGCTTCGATACACGCCGCGGGAGTGGTGATCGGCGATAAGCCGCTCGACAACTACGCCCCGCTCTTCAAGACGCAGGACGAACAGATCACCACCGGTTACAGCATGTCTTCTCTTGAGAAGATCGGCCTGTTGAAGATGGATTTTCTCGGGTTGAGAACGCTGACCGTTATCGAGATGGCGTTGAAAAACATCCTGGAAAGGCAGGGGATAACCATAGACATAGACAATATCCCGCTGGACGACCCGGCCACTTATAAGCTGTTCAGTTCCGCTCAGACCGTCGGCATATTCCAGGTGGAAAGCTCCGGGATGCGCGATCTGTTGAGAAAACTGGAACCCGAACGATTCGAGGACATAATCGCCCTGCTCGCCCTTTACCGCCCGGGGCCCATAGGTTCAGGCATGCTTGAAGATTTCATCAAGCGCAAACATAAACTCGTTCCGATAAAGTACGACCATAAACTGCTGGAAGGGATACTCAGGGAGACCTACGGGATCATAGTTTACCAGGAACAGATCATGCAGATCGCCTCCGCGCTGGCAGGCTTCAGCCTGAGCCAGGCGGACCTCCTGCGCAGGGCGATGAGCAAGAAGAATCCCGAGGTAATGGAGCAGCAGAGGAGCGCTTTTCTGCAGGGGGCGGCGAAAAACTCGATATCTTCCGCCGTGGCCGGCAGGATCTTCGATTTCATAGAATATTTTTCCGGTTACGGTTTCAATAAATCGCACAGTACCGCGTATGCGTTGATTTCTTACCGCACCGCATACCTCAAGGCGAATTATCCGGTGGAGTTTATGACGGCGCTGCTTACTTCCGAACGCGACAATACCGATAAGATAGTGGAATACATAAACGAATCCGTGTGCATGGGGATCGGCATACTTCCTCCGGACGTCAACGAGAGCGACGCGTTCTTCACCGTAGCGGGGGAAAAAAGCATCCGTTTCGGACTGCTGGCGGTGAAGAATGTGGGGGCGGCGGCGGTGGAATCTATAATCGCGGCGAGAAAATCCGGCGGGCGCTTCGAATCGTTGTATGATCTCTGCCGCAGGATAGACCTGAGAGCGGTGAATAAGAAAGTGCTGGAGAGTTTGATAAAATGCGGGGCTCTTGATTCGATCTCTCCGGTGAGGGCGGCGATGGTGATGGGGCTGGAGCAGATACTGGATACGGTTGCCCGCATCCAGAAACAGCAGAACAGCGGCCAATTGTCTTTCTTCGACGATGGCGGCTCGCTGGAGGCTTCCCTCGGCGGCGGCAGCGTCAAACTCCCCGAAGTCAAGGAGTGGCCGGAGCCGCAGATACTCGCTTTCGAGAAAGAGATGCTCGGGTTTTACGTCAGCGGCCATCCTCTGGCTCGGTACGCCGGTCAGCTTTCCCGCTTCGCATCCACCACTACCGGCAAGCTTAAAAACCACGCCGACGGAGAGGAAGTCAAAATAGCGGGGTTGCTGGCAAAGATCAAGCAGACCGTTACCCGCGCCAAACAGGAGAAAATGGCGATACTCAAACTGGAAGACCTGGAAGGTTTTATCGAAGGGCTCGTTTTTCCGCAGACCTTTCAGAAGGTCTCCAGGTATCTTTTGAGCGGGGCGGTGGTTGTCGTCAAGGGCCGGCTTAATCTCAAAGAGGAATCGCCTAAGATAGTGGTGAATGACGTGATCCCGGTCGAGGAAGTTTACCGGCTTATTTCCTGCGTTAACGTCAACCTGACCGGGTTAAGGCAGAATGTCCTGGAAACGCTGAAACAATTGCTTGCCGCTAACCCCGGGCAGACGCCGGTTTATCTTCATGTGGATACTTCGGCAAAATCCCGCGCCAGGGTCATCGTCGGAGACGGACTTTTCGTCGCCCCCGGCGAGAACCTCATCCACGAAATGGAAGATATCCTCGGCGAGGACAGGGTCTCGATAACGATATAGTACATTGTTGCCAAAGTTTCTGATAATCGAAAATAGAATTTAGTTCGTCTCGCCAAACAGCGTACTAACGGGCTTCGTTACCGAATTAAGTATTGTGTCCCCGGAAAAATATGGATACTTCGGCAAAATCCCGCGCCAGGGTCATCGTCGGAGACGGACTTTTCGTCGCCCCCGGCGAGAACCTCATCCACGAAATGGAAGATATCCTCGGCGAGGACAGGGTCTCGATAACGATATAGTACATTGTTGCCAAAGTTTCTGATAATCGAAAATAGAATTTAGTTCGTCTCGCCAAACAGCGTACTAACGGGCTTCGTTACCGAATTAAGTATTGTGTCCCCGGAAAAATACCCCACCGAAAAAATAAAATTGCGTTTACTAAAATCGAGATGGATGGTATAGTAAATCATATAGATTTATTTTTTTGCTCGAAGCGCAGAAATTTTTGACTTGCGAACCGGAATCAGCGAGCAGTTTACTGCTGCGTTTTGTGAAAGCAAGGAAGCGTTTACCATCAAGAGGCCCTATGAAACTCTCCAAGGAACTCATTACTCTCGACCTGGAAACCACCGGAACGTGGATAGAAAAAGATAAAATTATCGAGATCGCCATGATAAAAAGTTTTCCTTCCGGAGAAGAACAGGTTTACAGCAAGCGGGTGAATCCCGGGATGAATATTCCGCCTGCGGTGATCGAGTTGACCGGTATAGACGACGAAGCAGTTAAAGAGGCGCCGGCTTTCGGCGAGATCGCGGGCGAGGTCAGCGCTTTCCTCGGTGACGCGGATCTGGCCGGGTTCAACATAGAGGCCTTTGACCTGCCGCTGCTGGGAAAAGAGCTTAATTCCTGCGGGTACAAGTTTTCCGCGCAGGGGCGGCGGATATACGACGCCAAGAAGATATATCATCTTAACGAAAAACGGGACCTCTCCGCGGCTTACAGATTTTACTGCGGCAAGACGCTGGAAGACGCGCATTCGGCGCTTGCCGACACCCGCGCTTGCCTGGAGGTCCTCGTTTCCCAGGCCTCAAAGTATATAGGAGAGGGCTCCGGTATAGAAGAGCTCGGCAAGTTCGATTATAAGCCGAAGCCGGAGTTCTACGACGAAGAACGCAGATTCAGATGGTGGAACGGCAAGCTTTACATCATGTTCGGCAAATACGCGAGGAAATACAGCCTGGAAGATCTGGCCAGGGAAGACAGAAAATATCTGGAATGGATAGTCTCGGCGGATTTCAGCCTTTCGGTCAAGGAACTTGCGGAGAAAGCACTGCGGGGAGAATTCCCCAAGAATCCCGCGGGAGAAGGGCAGGCTCCGGGGAACGAAGTTAACGGCGGTTGACGGGCACAATAAGGCGGTCATTGTATGAAAGACGTGCTTTGCGTGATACTCGGAGGCGGCAGGGGGACCAGGCTCTATCCTCTTACCAAATACCGCGCCAAACCGGCAGTCCCCGTGGCCGGTAAATACAGGCTTATCGACGTGCCGGTCAGCAACTGTCTTAATTCCGGTCTCAGGAAGATATTCATACTGACCCAGTTCAATTCCGAATCTCTTAATAAGCATATAACCAGGGCCTACCGTTTCGACATCTTTTTCGAAAGTTTCGTGGAGATAATAGCGGCGGAACAGTCGATGGAGCACGCCGACTGGTTCCAGGGGTCGGCCGACGCCGTGCGTAAGTCATTCAGGCATTTCAACGATCCGTCGGTAAAATATATATTGATACTTTCCGGAGATCAGCTCTACAAGCTGAATTTCCAGGAATTGCTGCGCAGGCATATGGAGAAAAACAGCGAGATCACCGTGGTCTGCAACCTGGTGCCGGAAGAGGAAACGCCGGAGCTGGGAATAATGGGTATGGACGGCAGCCTGCGTATAAGGGAGTTCGTAGAGAAACCGGCCGCGGGTTCCGATATCGCGCGTCTGCGTGTCCCCGGCGGCAAGTATCCGGCGTCGATGGGCATATATCTTTTCAACAAGGACGTTCTCTTCGATCTGCTCTTCGGCGGCAAGGCGGTGGATTTCGGCAGGGACATTATCCCGGCGGCGCTCCAGACCAAACAGGTGCACGCCTTCCTGCACGACGGATACTGGAAAGACATAGGTTCGATCAATTCTTTCTACGAAGAGAACCTGGCGTTCACCCGCACGGATCCGCCGCTCGACCTTTTCAACGAAGGATGGCCGTTTTTCACCAGGCCGCGTTACCTGCCTTGCTCCAGGATAACGGACAGCACAGTGGAGAGCTCCAGCATAGCCGACGGCGCTCTGATAGAGAGCGCCAGAATAGCCCGTTCCATAGTCGGGCTTCGCAGCAGGATCGGCAGCGGCGCGGTCATCGAGGATTCCATATTGATGGGGAATGATTATTACGGCCTGTATACCGGTGACGGCGAACAGAGGCTGGATATCCCGGTCCCGGCCATAGGCCGCGGCTGTATAATCAAAAAGGCTATAATAGACAAGAACGTTATGATGGGCGACGGGGTTAAATTGATAAACGACAAGCAGGTGAGCGATTTCGAGAATGAATTCTGCGTGATCCGCAACGGAATAATAATAGTTCCGAAAAACACGGCCATCCCGGCCGGTATGGAGATATAGTGTCGCAGGCAAAACTTAACGTCGTAGTCCTGGAGGTTACCCGCAATGCCCTGGATCTGATATACGCGGCGTGCCGGCAGTGTTATTCGGAGGAATTCGCAGGGTCGCTCATGCGTGCAACCGTCGACGGAGGCAAGAAGTCGCAGTTCGTCAGAAAGATAGTCGCTTCCGGGCACGACAGCCCGCTGGAGCACGTGAAATTCACTTTTGCGGTCGAGGGGGTTTCCCGGGCGTTGACGCACCAGTTGGTCCGCCACCGGCTCGCTTCTTATTCCCAGCAGAGCCAGCGTTACGTGAAGGCAGATTCGTTCGATTACGTCGTCCCGCCGGCGATCGAGAATGACCGGGCGTTGAAGCAAGAGTTCGTTTCGGCGATGGGGGCGATACAGCAAAGTTACAACAGATTGAGAGAAGCCATCAGGGCTTCGGGGGTTTCCGCTGAGAAAGCCAATGAAGACGCGCGTTTCGTTTTACCCCAGGCGGCGGAAACCAAAATAGTCGTGACTATGAATTGTCGAGAGCTGCTGCATTTTTTTAAGCTGCGCTGTTGTTCGCGCGCGCAGTGGGAGATAAAAGCGCTTGCCGACCGTATGCTTGAACTGTGCAGGCGCGAACTGCCGGAGGTTTTTTTCGGCGCCGGCGCAAAATGCCGCGGGCTTGGTTACTGCCCGGAAGGGGAGAAGTTCACCTGCGGGAAATATCCTTTGCGTAAATGACGGTATCCTTAGCTGTTGTAGAGCGATAAACAACGGATGTCCCCGGGTTGACTGCCCGGGGGCCAACAGAAGAGAGGAGGTATAGTCATGGCAAAATGTTACTGCACCAAAAAGAAAAAGCCGGCTAAGAAGGCGGTTAAGAAAGCCGCGAAGAAACCAGTGAAGAAAGCGGCCAAGAAGAAAAAGAAATAAATTGTTTCTGATTCCGGCTGCGGCGGCGGACACACTGCTTATCATCCCCCCGCAGCCGGATTCTTTATTTCAGAAACTATTGCATTTGGAACGGATTTCGATTTTCGACACAAGGCAAGGTGTTCTTTCTGTAGGTCAAAATATAACACAGAGGTGTATACTTTCACACTGGTGAACACTTGCCTTTCAAGTAAGGCAAGGTGTCTCTCCCATAGGCCAAGGTATAACACAGAGGTGTATACTTGGCTCTCCCATAGGCCAAGGTACAACCAGGTTAAAACCCGGGGATTTCTGGGCGGGGGAATCAAAATATGAAAAATAGAAAGACGGCATTCATAGAGCTTAAGGAAATATTCGACATACTACACGGCCCCCGGGGATGCCTGTGGGATAAAAAGCAGACTTTCGCCACGCTTATTTCGCATTTCAAGGAAGAATCCGGGGAGTTGATAAAGGCGGTGCGCGGCGGAAAGAAAGAGCATATCAAAGAGGAACTCGGAGACGTGCTTCTTCACGTGATGTTTTATTCTCAGATAGCGGGGAAGAACGGGCTTTTCGATATAGAGGATGTCATAGGCGGGCTTATAAACAAATTGAAAAGAAGGCATCCGCACGTCTTCGGGAACGCGAAGGTCTCTTCGACGAAGCAGATCCTTAGCAACTGGGAGAAGATCAAGAAACAGGAAAAAAAGAAATGATTTTAAGCGGCTTGCTTGGAAGCGGGATGCTCAGGATAATGCCCCAGCCGGTCATATACTTTGCCGCCGCGCCGGAGCGGGTATCCGGCGCGCAAGCCGGGGATATCGTAATAGGCAGTCCGCGGCCCTTGGCCAAAACACGGCTAAAGGGATAAGAGCCGGGCCTATCGCAGATTCCACTACCATGGCTTGCCGAAGGATTAAACCGGGGAGCGTTATTACGCGTACCCGGAGGCAGCAGAGGGCTCCCGGGACACGGATAGGTTTTATGGAAAATCGAGGATTCAAGACTTCCGAAGTGCGCGTGGTGGAAGCCTCGGCCGGTTCAGGCAAGACTTACGCCCTGGCAGGCAGATACGTCAAGCTTATTCTTTCCGGCGTCGCTCCGCGCAGTATCCTGGCGATCACGTTCTCCAATAAAGCGGCTGTCGAGATGAAGAGCCGTATCCTTGATCTGCTGAAAAGGATCGCGCTCGACTCTTTTCGCGACGAAAAGAGCAAAAAGTCTCTTTACGATTATCTCCAGGCTCCCGGGGACGTGCGCGTCGCCGCTTTCTCGGCCATAGACGGCATCCTGGCCGGGTACAATTTCCTCCAGATACAGACGATAGACAGTTTTATAAACGCGGTGCTGTCGGGCTGCGCCTTTCGTCTGGATATTTCCCCTTCTTTCCGCATAAAAGACGACTTTAGACGGTATATCTCCTACGGTTTCGACAGGATGGTGGACGACGCCGGAGTCCCGGGCAGGGAACGCGAGGTTTTTCTTCGTTTCCTGAAACAGTATATTTATCTCGAAAACCGTAAAAGCTGGATTCCCAGAAAAGACATAATCTCGATAATATCGGGGTTGTTCGAAAAGAGCAATTCCTACGGCCTTCCGCTGGCTAAATATCCCGTGGAACCGGCGGAGCTGATCAAGAAACGCGGCGATATCTTTTCCCTGATGCTGGAATTGAAGCCGCTGCTTTCCGAAGGGATCAATATGTCCACCTGGCGCACCTTCATGGAAAAATTGACCCCCGAGGCGGAGCAGTCGAAGATGGAGAGATTCTGGAAGCCTTTTTCCAAGGAAGAATTAAAGATGCGAAAGGGAGAACGCGCCCCGGCGGAGGCCGAGGCGCTCTGGGGCAGGATAAAGAAGGAGATATCGGAGTATTGCGAGTGGTCCGCTTATTCGCGGTTCAATTGTTACGTGGATATTTTCGAAGGCGTAAGAAAGAATCTGTCGTCTTTGTCCAGGAAGGAGAACGTCCTGTTCCTTCATGAACTGAACAGCCGGCTTCATCTGTTATGGGAAGAAGGGAACGTAGACGTCCCGGAATTGTATTACAGACTTGCCACCCGCTACCGGCATTTTCTTATAGACGAATTCCAGGACACCAGCGTCATCCAGTGGCAGAATCTGCTGCCTATGGCGGAGGAGGCGTTGGCCAACGGGGGTTCTCTTTTTCTGGTCGGGGACAGGAAGCAGGGAATATACCGTTTCCGGGGCGGCGACACTTCGTTGATGCAGGCTGTTCCTCTTTCATTATCCCGTTTCGATGTATCCCCCGATGTACTTAACCGCAACTACCGCAGCGGCCGCGTCATAGTGGAGTTCAATAATCAAGTCTTTTCACGAGAAAATCTCGAGAAATTCTTGTCCGCGCTTTCTCCGCAGGGGACGGGGGGGGCGCCGCAGGCGGAAACGGTGTTGGACATATTCGCCAACGCCGGCCAGCAGGCTTCGGCCGGACCGGAAATACCCCCGGGATATGTCTCTATTCGTGAGGAATGCGGAGATGATAAGGACGCCTGCCGGGAGAATATATGCGTCAGGACGGCGGAGATAATCGGGGAAGCGCGCGAATCAGGAAGATTCGGTTTCGAAGATATGGCGGTGCTCTGCCGTTCCAACAGCGAAGCCGGACGGATCACCGCAAGCCTGCTGGAGAGGGGAATACCGGTGGAGTCGGAGAAGACCATGAATATCCGCGACAACGGCCTGGTCAGGGAGATCGTTTCGCTGCTGGCGTTCCTCGACTCGCCGCTCGACAATCTTTCTTTCGCATCTTTTCTCCTCGGCAGGATATTCCCGGCGGCTTCAGGCATCCCGGCTGGTTCTCTCCACGATTTCTTTTTCCGTCTTGCCGGGGCGCGCGATCGTTCCGCAGGGGGGCTGTATTATTACCGCGAGTTTCAGAAGGAATTCCCGCGGGCCTGGAAGGAATTGTTTGAGCCTTTCTTCAAGAATGCCGGATTGATGCCGCTTTACGAGATGGCCGTGGATATCGTTTCCCGCTTTTCGCTCTCCGCCAATTTTTCCGAAGAGAGCGGTTTTATCTGCGGATTTCTGGAACTGATAAAAGAAAGCGAACCTGAATGCCGCGGGTCCGCCGGGATATTCCTGGAATGGTTCGCTTCGCTCCCCGCGGACAGGCTTAACCTGCGCGTCCCTTCCAGCGGTTCGGTGAAGGTGCTTACGATACATAAAGCGAAGGGGCTGGAGTTCCCCCTGGTGATAGTCCCTTTCATGGAATTCAGGTTCAAGACGGGATCCCGCGGAACCGAAGGGACGGAGTCGTTCATATTCGAAGCCGGTAAGGATTCCGCTCACCTCGTGCATCTGGCTTCCCGGGAAGCCTTAGATTTCTCTCCCGTTCTTAAAAGCCTCCACTTGAGGGAATATTACGGGGCGGTGGGAGACGAGCTCTGCGCCGCTTACGTCGCCTGCACCAGGGCGGTCTGCGAACTGCACGTAATAATTCCGGTTACCGGTAAGGTCAATCCGGCGGCGGCATTGTTTCCTCCGGGCGGATACGCCGCCGGGGCCCCGGTGAAATACCGTGTTAACAGGGTCTTACCCGGAGGACATCTTCCGCTTCCGCCCCCCCGTTACGGCAGCTGGATGGAGTTACTGCGGGAGGAATTCCCTTCCGGAGAGGAATTGAAGAACAGGGAGGCGATAGCGGAAGGGGAAACGCTCCATTATCTATTGTCGGCGGTAGGTTCGTCCGGCGGGCGTCTTTCTTCCGGAGAAGAACTGGACGCGGCCTGCGCGTTCCTGGCGGAAGAGGAAAGGAAAGTGGGGAACGCTCGAAAAAAGGCGCTGGCTTTGTTGCAAAGCGATGCTGCGGCGTGGATATTCGCAGGGACGTCAGAAGGCAGAAGAGTTTACTGCGAGAAAGAAATCGTCCTCGCCTCCGGGCGCAGCCTGAGGATAGACAGGCTTATAGAAGAAAAGGATAATATCGTCGTGGTGGATTACAAGAGTTCGCGTGCCGGACGGGAAAAGTATCTGGATCAGATAAAGGAGTATATCGGAGCCGTGTCCGGTATATACCCCGGCAGGAAGGTATCGGGAGTGATAGTTTATATGGATGAGCTGGAGACGGAGGCGGTCGGTGGCGGATAAGACGATCTTGCTGCGGATGGAAGACGATATGATAAGTTTCCTGGCGGATGAATTACTGCGGGAATTTCCCGCCGGTTCCTCCCCGGGGCTCGGCGGCGCCGCCCTGGTCTTCGGGGGCAGACGCCCGGCTCTTTTCTTGAAAAAGGAACTGGCGCGCCGTCTGGGCGGGAGTTTTTACCCGCCGTCGTTTTTTTCCATGGACGAATTCATTTCGCATATCGTTTCGAAGAACGAACAGTTTACCCGCATGCCGGAGCTGGAAGCCGCGCATCTGGTTTATTCGCTGGCTAAAGGTATCTCTCCTTCTATCCTCGGCGGAGCGCAGAGTTTCTCCCGTTTTTATCCCTGGGCCGGGGAGATACTGGATATGATAGAGCAGCTCGATTTGGAAGGAATAAAGGAACCGGTGCTGGAGGATCTGAAGCTTAAAGCCGAGATCGGTTACGACGTGCCGGAACACGTCAACAGGCTGTTGAAAAGCGTGAATTCAATAAGAAAAGAGTATCACGCCTATCAGTCCGATAATAGGCGTTATTCGCGCGGAATGCTCTACCTGCGGGCGGCCGAGTGCGCCGCCCGCGCGCCCGTCCCCGGTTTCGAGAGGATATATTTCTGCGGGTTGTTCTATCTGCATTCCTGCGAGGAGAATATCATCGGTAGTCTTTATTCCCGCGGGCAGGCGGTCCCGGTATTCCAGGGTGATCCGCGGGAGTGGCCGGTATTGAGCAAAACCATGTCGTTGTTCGGCCATTCGCGGAGCGAAGGTCGCGCGGACCCGGTCAGGGCGCCCGAGATATCGCTTTATGCCGGATTCGACCTGCATTCTCAAGTCGGAGTGGTCCGCGGTCTGCTTGCCGGGAAGAAGGACGGCGGTTTCTCCGGCACGGCGGTGGTATTGCCTGAACCGGAGGGACTGGTCCCGTTGTTGTCCGAGGTCTCAAGCCTGATGGATGATTTCAACGTCTCCATGGGGTATCCTTTAAAAAGGAGCCCGGTCTATTCTTTGTTCCGGGCGGTCTGCGAGGCGCAGGAAAGCAGGGACGCTTCGGGCAGATATTACGCCTCCGATTACCTGCGGGTGATACTGCATCCTCTGGTGAAGAATCTCAGGTTTTCTTACGCGCCTTCGGTGACCAGAATATTGATGCATAAAACGGAAGAAGTCCTGCGCGGCAGGCTGGATTCCGATCTGGGAGGCAGACTGTTTGTTTCTCTCGATGAAATAGAGAAAACCGCTTTGATCTACGATCTCGCGGCGGAATCGGAAGAGGCGGCGGACAGGGACGGACTCGCGCAAATCTTATCGGCGGTGCACGGGCTTTTCTTCAGAAAATGGGAAAAGGTGGAGAGTATCAAGGCGTTCTCGCTGCTTCTGGAAGAGGCTGCCGGAGCGTTGGTGCAGCGAGGCATGTTCGAGACGTATCCTTTGAACTCGGCGGCGATCGAGAGATTGCTGCGCATAGCGGGGGAGTTCGCTTCCGCGCCTTTTGCCGGGGAAGACTTCTCCAGGCAGGACCTGTTCACGCTTTTCCTGGAAAGACTGGAAAAGGCGTCCGTCGCTTTCAGCGGATCGCCTTTGAAAGGGCTGCAGATACTGGGACTACTGGAGACGAGATGCCTTAAGTTTCGCGAGATAATCGTCATGGAGGCCAACGAACGCTATCTGCCAAGATTGCGCCTTTACGAGCCTTTGATACCCAGAGAGATATTGATCAGCCTGGGCATCAACCGGCTGGAGAAAGAAGAAGAGATACAGCGCTATCTCTTCCGTAGGCTCATCGCCGGAGCCGAGAAAGTCAACCTGGTTTACCGCGAATGCCCGGAGAATGAAAGAAGCCGTTTTATAGAAGAGCTTGTCTGGGAACGGCAAAAACTTGCCGGCTATCGGCAGCAGCCGGCCGTATCCAGGGCCGGATTCAATGTCGGTTTTAACCCCCGGGGAGTTGTTATCGAGAAAAACAAACGTGTGCTTGAACATCTTCACGGCATGACTTATTCGGCTTCATCGGTGAACGCCTATCTGTCCTGCCCGTTGAAATTCTATTACCGTTATGTCCTGGGATTGAAGGAAAAAGAGGACTCTTTGCAGGATCCGGACGGCGCCGACATAGGCACGTTCCTGCACTCTTTGCTGGAACAAACGTTCGGCGGTTTCTTGGGCAGAAAGCCGTTAATAGACGGCAGGTTCAGGGATTTCTTTCTCGGGATTTTCGAGAAAAAGTTTGATTCCGAACTCGGCAAGCGTATGAAATCAGACGCCTTTATGGTCAAGGAGATAATGCGTCACCGTCTTGAGAAGTTCCTTCTTGCGGAAGGGGCGCGCCCGGTGGCTTCTCTTCTGGCTTTGGAGAAGGATTTCCGCGGAAGCATTCCTTTAGCCGGCGTGGATGTGTCGTTCAAAGCCAGGGTTGACAGGATAGACGGCCTGGAAGACGGATCGCTGATGGTTCTGGACTATAAAACGGGAGGAGCGGAGGTCCCGGGCGGCAAATTCCGTTTCTCGGGCGCTTTTCCGGGGAGGGAAGAGATAAAGAAGGAGATCGGATCTTTCCAACTTCCGGTATACGTTTATTTCGCCTCCCGCGATTACCCCGAATTCCGGCTGGTTAACGCCGCCCTTTACAGTCTCAGAGACGCTGACCGCTCGGCCGCGCTGATGAAGCTTTTCGGAGACGATCTGCGGGCGCAGGCGCGGGAAGAAGCGATGAAGGACTATTTGTCGGCGTTGGGCGCTCTTTTTACTCGCGGGATACTGGATCCGGAAGTGCCTTTCAGCCCGGATAAAAGCGATCCCCAGGCGTGTTCTTATTGCCCGTTCGGAGCGATGTGCGTGTAATTCCGGGGACACAATACTTAATTATAGCCACACTTCTTTCTCTATGTTATACTACTTGAATTCTACTTGAATTCCGGGGACACGATACTCTTTAAGTATCGTGTCCCCGTATAATTAAGTATTGTGTCCCCGGAACTCGGAACTTAACGCTAAGGAAGACAGATGAGGTGTCGCGGAAGAGTAGATCTGGTTCTTGCGCTATGCGGTATATTTTTACTGTCGCTCGGCTGGATAAGCGCTGTCCGTGCGCAGCCGGCTCAGGACAAAGGTAAGAAACAGCTTTATTTCTTCTATTCTCCGACCTGCAGGGAGTGCGCCGATGCCAGGATGACGACTCTACCTTCTCTGCGGTCGCTTTTCGGCGAGAAGATTGACGTTGTTGAACTGGACATAAGCCTGCCCGAACAATATAAATTTTATCTTTCACTGCGCCGGCAGTATTATTATGCTCTGCAAAACGATCCTTGGCCGGTGTTTTTTCTTGAGGGGCAATTCCTGTCCGGAAAAAGCAAGGAACCGCCGGAATCGTTCGTGAGCAGGATCATACAGAATGGCGGTGCCGCGGGCAAAACCGGCTCCGGGTCCGCTCCGGTGGATATCAAAGATAACTTTGCCGGACTGGGGGTGCTGGCGATCGTTTCCGCCGGACTGGTGGACGGCATCAATCCCTGCGCTTTCACCGTGATCGTTTTCTTCATTTCGTTCCTCGCCTTGCAGAAGTACTCCCGCAAAGAACTGCTTTTCGTGGGCGCGGTATTCATTCTGGCTGTATTCTTCGCTTATGTAATGATCGGTTTGGGCATATTCGGATTTCTCTATAAACTGAACCGGTTCTGGCAGGTTGCCAACACCGTTAATTTCGTTTTCGGTATCTTCAGCCTGGCGTTGGGAGTAGCGGCGGTATACGACATAATCGTTTTTTATTCCAGGGGAGGCGGCGATAAGATGGCGCTCCGTCTTCCAGCCGCGGTCAAAGCCAGGATACAGGGAATCATAGGCGATTCTTACCGTAGGGGAAGGGACCCCGGGCTGGAACGGCGCAGCCTGCGCGCGCACGCCGTGACCGCTTTTTCCACCGGATTCCTTGTTTCTTTGCTGGAATCGGTATGCACCGGACAGATGTATCTGCCTACGATCGTCTTCGTGTTGAAGACCGCGGAGTTCAAGGCCAAAGCGTGGTTTTATCTCTTTCTTTACAATATAATGTTCATTTTACCTCTGGCCGCGGTGCTTACCATAGCCCTTTTGGGGGTGACTTCGTCCAAGATGGCATCGTTCGTGAGCAGAAAAATTCCTGTTTTAAAAGCGGCTATGGCCGCCGTCTTCTTCATAATGGGTTTTCTTTTGATCAGGAGGCCTTAATGAAAACACTTATAATCTCCGGGTTGCTCGTGTCTTCTTTTTTGTGCGGATGCGCCGCTCGTAAGTCCGCCGCGGTCAAAAACCCGGCGGTATCTTTTGTGCCGGCAGGAGGACAAGAGAACAGGAAAGAGGGCGTGAGCTATGATTTCGGCTCTATACGGGAGGGAGACATCCAGGAGCACGCTTTTCTTATCCAGAACGAGGGGAAGCGGAAATTAACGATAACCGGCACCGTGGCTTCCTGCGGCTGCGCATCCGCGTCGGTAAGAAAAAACACGCTCGCGCCTGGGGAAGAAACGTTCCTGGATGTGAAATTCGACAGCAAGGGGTATTCTGGGGCGGTTACCCAGTTCGTTTACGTCAATACCGATGATGTTGACAATTCGGCGCTGAAGTTTATAATAAAAGCGGTGGTGGTTCCCCGGTGAGTTTCATTATACGAAAGACGAAGCGCGAGGCATGAAGGACTGAACACTTGCGTAACCGTAACCGGGAGACGAAACGGGTTTCGTTACCGTTACCGAATTACTGGAGGATAATACGATGTTCATGCTCAGACTGAAAATGTGGCTTTTGGTGACCGTTCTTTTCGGTATAGTATACGCCTTGGTAGTTATGCTCGGCTATTACGCCGGAATAAGCAATTTCTATTTTTATCTGGTTGTCTCCGTGGGGATAATGCTGCTGCAATATATGATGGGCCCCTTGATCGTCCAGTGGACGATGCGGGTGCGTTATATAGAGAGAAAGGACAATCCGGCCCTTTACAACATGGTCGAAGGGCTTGCGGTTCAGGCGGGCATTCCGATGCCGCGCGTGGCAATATCCGAAATAACGCTTCCCAACGCTTTCGCGTTCGGCCGCTCGGTGAAGGACGGGAGGGTCTGCGTTACTTCCGGTATCCTGAGGCTTTTGAACGCCGGAGAATTGAGGGCCGTTCTCGGGCATGAAATAAGCCATATCAAGAACCGTGACGTGCTGACTATAACCATACTGTCGGTGATCCCTTTGATAATGTACCGCATCGCCTGGCAGTTCCTGTTTTTCGGCCGCGGCAGGAGCAACAACCGTTCAGGCGGGGGAGCCGCGCTGATCGGGCTGGCGGCTTTCATCTTTTATTTCATTACGAACCTGCTGGTGCTTTACGCCTCCAGGATCCGCGAGTATTTCGCCGACAGGGGATCGGTGGAACTCGGCAATTCCCCCTCTGTCCTGGCTTCCAGCCTTTACAAGCTGGTTTACGGCTCGGCGCGGACAGACAAGGAAGAGGTGCGCGAATACGAAGGGCTCAAGGCGTTTTTCGTCAATGATCCTTCCCAGGCGATGAACGAGATACGAGAATTGCGCCAGTTGGACACCAATAGCGACGGCAGCATAGACCTCGCGGAACTCGCCGCGTTTTCAAACAAGAATGTGCGCTTGAACTTCGCCGACAAACTGATGGAGGCGTTGAGCACCCATCCCAACATGCTCCGCCGTATCAAGAAACTGTCGGACTATAATCGCTGATATCCTGCCTCCGGATAGCGCACGACAAAATAGTCCACGGGTCCATAGGCCATAGGCCACGGAAATTCCGCGAAACAAATCCATATCTGTTCTTGCTGCGGAGTGTCGATCAGGGGTTGCCCCGATTCTCTTCTGTATTATTGACACCCCGCGGAAACTACTATATAATTATCTATCTTATATATACAAATCTCCGACAACCTCTAAGGAATGAATAATGGACATGCAAGAATTGATCGCGCAAAGAGAAGAAAAACTGGCCGCGTTGCGGAAAGAGGGATTCTCCGGTTACGATAAGGCCTCAGCCGGCAAAGGGCGCGTAAGCGTTACTGATGCCTTGGCCTCGCCGGAGGGGAGCAGGGTTTGTATTTGCGGCAGAGTTACCGCCAAACGTTCCCACGGCAAAGTGTCTTTCGTGGACCTGCGCGATGCCGGCGGCAGGATACAGCTTTACCTGCGTTCCGACGCCTTCGACGGCAAAGACCTGGTGCTGCTCGGACAGTTCGATATCGGGGATATCCTGGAGGTTTGCGGAGAGATATTCAAGACGCACTCCGGAGAGATCACCGTTAAGGTCGATAAAATGTCCATGCTTTCCAAGGCCTTGAGGCCGCTGCCGGAGAAATGGCACGGGCTCAAGGACGTCGAGATACGTTACAGGCAGCGTTACCTCGACCTGATATCCAACGAGGAGGTTCGCGGCGTATTCAAGGCCAGGGCCAAGATCACCGGTTTCATCCGTTCTTTCCTGGACGGCAGGGGGTTCCTGGAAGTCGAGACTCCCATGATGCATTCCATTCCCGGAGGAGCGGCCGGCCGGCCGTTCAAGACGCACCACAATGAATACGATATGCCGCTTTACCTGCGCATAGCCCCCGAGCTTTATCTGAAGAGGCTGCTGGTGGGCGGTTTCGAGAAGGTGTATGAGATAAACCGCAGTTTCCGTAACGAAGGCGTATCCACCAGGCACAACCCTGAATTCACCATGCTGGAGGTTTATGCCGCTTACGAGGATTACTCTTCGATGATGCGGCTTTGCGAGGAGATGATTTGCGGGCTGGTGAAAGAGCTGCACGGCGGCAGCAAATTCGTTTTCCAGGGCAAGGAGATAGACGTATCCACCCCCTGGAGAAGGGTTTCTTTCGCCGACACGGTGAAGGAACGGTTCGGCATCCTGCCTTCCGACGGGGCGGAGGAGATGCTCGTTAAACTGCACGCCGGCGGGATGGCAAAAGGCGCGAACCGCCTGAGCCGTTCGCAGGTCACCAAGATCATCGAGGACATCCTGGAAGAAGGGATGACCCCGAATCCCACTTTTGTCACCGATTATTTTACCAGTATGTGCCCCCTGGCCAGGACCAAAGCGGACAATCCGCTTTTATCGGAGCGTTTCGAGCTTTTTATCTCCGGGATGGAGACGGGCAACGCCTATTCTGAGCTGAACGACCCGCAGGAACAGAATGCGCGTTTCCGCGAGGAAACGGCGGAGGCCGGGCCGGAAGACGAGAAATCTGTTGACGAGGATTATGTTGTCGCTCTGGGGCACGGTATGCCTCCTGCCGGAGGGCTGGGCATAGGTATAGACCGTCTGGTAATGCTGTTGACCGATAAACCTTCGATACGGGACGTCATTCTTTTTCCGCTGCTGCGGCCGGAGAAGACGGCGGAGGGACCGCCGGCATGAACACGGCCCTCTTTGTCAGCCTGCGTTATCTGTTCACCGCCAGAAAAGAAAAATTCATTTCTTTGATCAGCCTGATTTCGGTGCTCGGTATAGCCATAGGAGTAATGGCGCTGATTATCGTTATAGCGGTAATGACGGGTTTCGACCAGGACCTGAAGGCAAAGATAATCGGCAATTATTCCGACATCACCATCTCTTCTTACCGCGGTATAGAGGAGGCCGGTTACTCCGGACTGGAGAAGAAGATAATGTCCGACCGGTGCGTGCGCGCGGTCAGCCCGTATTTGCAGGGGCAGGCTTTATTGAAGGACGCGGAGAGGCTCTTCGCCGTGGCTGTGCGCGGAGTGGATCCCGGGAGCCTCGGCAAGGTGAGCGGGTTCCTCGGATACCTGAAACAGGGTAGATTCCCGGAGCCTTCGGAAAAAGGAGTGGTCTTAGGCAGTGAACTCGCAAAATTTCTGAACGTCGGTCTGGATTCGCAGTTGACCGTTTATTCACCGCTGGGGAAACAATATCAGTTCAGGGTGTGCGGTATCTTTAACTCCGGAATGTACGACTATGATATGAATCTGGCTTTCACCGGCATCAAGACCGCTCAGGAACTCCTCGGCTCGGGGAACCGCCTGACCGCGCTGGCGGTCAAACTGGACAGGATGGAGTCGGCCGCCAGGGTCAAGGCCGCTCTTGAGCGCGATCTGGGAGCGGAATATAACGTCAATACCTGGATGGACGTGAACCGGAATTTTCTCGCCGCCCTGCAGTTGGAGAAGATCACCATGTTCATTATCCTGACTTTGATAATATTGGTGGCGTCGTTTAACATTATCAGTACGCTTATAGTGATGGTGGTGGATAAGACCCGCGACGTGGGCATACTCAAGGCGCTGGGCATGACCTCGCGCGAGGTGAAAAAGATATTTATTTACGCCGGGGCGATGATCGGCGGGCTGGGGATAGCGCTCGGAGCCGGCGGGGGCCTTCTGGTCTGCGCGCTTTTGAAGAAATACCGTTTCATAAGACTGCCGCAGGATATTTATTATCTCGATCATCTCCCGGTGGCGGTGGAGATCTGGCCGGACGTGGTAATGATCGTCGGCTGCGCCGCGGCCATCGTGATGGCGGCCACCCTTTATCCGGCGGCCAAGGCCGCGCGCCTGGAACCTGTGGAGGCAATACGTTATGAATAATCCCGGCGCTCCGGGCGCGCTGGAAGCGAAGAATATCCACAAGGCTTATTTTCATTCCGGCAGCGACCTGCAGATCCTCAAGGGCATAAATCTGTTTCTTCCGGCCGGCAGTTTCACGGCCCTGGTCGGGCCATCAGGAGCGGGAAAATCTACCCTTTTGCATATACTCGGGGGGCTGGACAGGCCCACAGAGGGGCAGGTTTTGGTCGGCGGCAGGAACATTTACGGCATGGACGATGCCGCGCTTTGCGCCCTGCGCGCGAACAGAATAGGGTTCATTTTTCAATTTTATCATCTGCTTCCGGAATTCACGGTGCTGGAGAATGTGATGCTGGCGGCGCACATCGCCGGCGGCAGGTCGTCTTTCGAGACGGAAAAAGAGGCTAAGGAACTGCTCCGTTCGGTGGGGATGGAAAAGCGCGCGTCGCATTTTCCTTCTCAGCTTTCCGGAGGGGAACAGCAGAGGGCGGCGGTCGCCAGGGCTTTGATAAACAGGCCGGAGTTCCTGTTGTGCGACGAGCCTACCGGTAACCTGGATTCTGTTTCCGGGGCGGAAGTCACCGATCTTTTGAAGAGGATCAACAGGGAGAAAGGCACCACCTTGGTCCTGGTGACCCATAACCAGGAACTCGCGCGCGTTGCCGAAGCGGTCTATTCGTTGAGGGACGGTTTGCTGCACGCGACAAAAGCGGTTCACGCTCCGCAGACCGTAGCCCATAGATGAGCGCTGCTCGCGGCGGCGTGGACACCGGATTTTTTTCAACCGCGTCCGTCGATTGTCGGACGGGGAATAACACCTTGGCCAATCCGGGTTGATCGCGAAAGAAACCCCGGACTGAAGCCCGGGAAAATTCATTATCTTAATTTGGGAGGAAGTAATGAAAATCTACATCAATGGAAAGTTTTACGAGAGAGAAGACGCCAAAATATCCGTGTTCGATCACGGTTTCCTTTACGGCGACGGGGTGTTCGAAGGCATTCGTTCTTATAACTGTCTGGTTTTCAAGCTTAAGGAGCATATCGACCGTTTATACGAATCCGCGCACACCATCATGCTCGATATAGGGATGACCAAGCAGGAGATGATCAAGGCGGTGCTCGACACTTTGAAGGCAAATAAACTCAAGGATTCTTACATCAGGCTGGTGGTCAGCCGCGGGACGGGAGATCTCGGCATGGATCCGCGCAAGTGCACGGGGAAACCGGCCGTGATCATTATCGCCGATAAGATAACTCTTTACCCGGAAAAGCATTATAAGGAAGGGTTGACGATCGTCACCGTGCCTACGGTGCGCAATATGCCGGAAGCGTTGAATCCGCAGATAAAATCGCTGAATTATCTCAATAACATACTGGCCAAGATTGAAGCGGTGAACGCGGGCTGCGAAGAAGCGATCATGCTTGACGCCCTCGGATTCGTGGCGGAGTGCACGGGAGACAACATATTCATCGTCAAGAACGGCGGTCTTTACACACCTCCGCAGTGCATGGGCACCTTGCGCGGTATCACCAGGGATTCCGTGATAGAACTCGCCAAGAAAAACCGCATACCGGTGCACGAGCACGTGCTTACCAGGCATGAGGTTTATATCTCCGATGAATGTTTTCTGACCGGTACTGCCGCAGAGATCATCCCGGTGGTCAAGATAGACGGGCGCGTCATCGGCAGCGGCAAACCCGGCCCGACTACCAGGAAGCTGATCGGGAAATTCCATGCTATCACCGCCCAAGACGGAGTGAGATATAAAATATAACGCCGTCCGGCGCGGGAGGAAGGACGTTTTATGCTTTGCGATATTTGCGGGAAAAACCAGGCGACTGTGCATCTGACCGAGATCGTGGACGATCAGATGAGCGAACTGCATCTTTGTGAGGAGTGCGCCAGGAACAAAAGCGCGCAGATGGAGCAGCAGTTCGGTTTGAGCGATATACTCGCCGGAATGGCGGATTTCGACAAGCCGCAGAAAGCGGCGGAGACCGTCTCTTTGAAATGTCCGAATTGCGGGTTGACCTACGTCGAATTCAAAAAGATAGGCAGGCTGGGTTGCGGCGATTGTTATGCCGCCTTCCGTCAGTACCTGGCGCCTTTGCTGAAACGCATACACGGTTCGGCAAGGCATTCCGGCAAGTTTCCGGTTAACCGGGAGCAGAGAACGGAACAGCCGCGCGCCAAGAACGAATTGCAGGAACTGCGCCGCAGGCTCTTAAAGGCGGTGGAGCGGGAGGATTTCGAGGAAGCGGCCGGGCTGCGGGACAAGATAAGGGACATGGAAGACAACCAGAAACGGCAGGCAACGGACGGCGGGGAAAATGAATCTTAGCGATCTTCTCAATCACACGAGCGAATGGCTGAAAGGGTCCGGGGCTAATTCCGATATCGTCATCTCCAGCCGGGTCCGGCTGGCGCGTAATATCGACAAAATGCCTTTTCCGCACTGGGCGGGCAAAAAGCAGGCGGAGACGGTGATCGAGAAAGCCAGGGCGTTGAAGGAAAACGTGGATTTCCTCAAGAACACTTCGTTCTTCGCTATGTCCGAGCTCGACTCGGTGGATAAACAGTTCCTGGTAGAGCGGCATTTGATGTCCCACGAATTGAGCCAGAAGCCGAACAGTAAGGCGTTGATCGTGGAGAACAACGAGGTCCTTTCAGTAATGGTCAACGAAGAGGACCACCTCCGCATACAGGTAATGCAATCCGGCTTCAATCTAAAAGGCGCCTGGGACATCGTCAACGGTCTCGACGACGCGATATCCCGCGAGGTCCAGTACGCCTTTTCGCGCGAGTGGGGATATCTGACCGCCTGTCCCACAAATGCCGGGACCGGGATGCGGGGCTCGGTGATGCTGCACCTGCCGGCTTTGGTAATGCTTAACCAGATAAACAGGGTGCTCGCCGCCATCGCCAAATTGAGTTTTACCACCCGCGGTTTTTACGGCGAAGGCACGCAGGCCGCCGGTAATTTCTTTCAGATATCAAACCAGGTCTCCATGGGACAGAGCGAAGAGGACCTTGTCGGCAACATAGACGGGTTGATCCGTCAGATCATCGAGCAGGAGGCCCAGGCCCGGGAAGCGCTGCTTGCCAGAGAAAAGGCGATGCTGGAGGACAGGGTGCACCGAAGTTTCGGGATACTGCGTAACGCCCACATCATTTCCAGCAAGGAGACGATAGAACTGCTTTCCATGCTCAGGCTGGGTTGCGAACTTGGTATGATCGAGGACTTGAACCGCAGCGTCATCAACGAACTTTTTATATTAATACAGCCCGCGCATTTACAAAAGCTGGAGAACAAAAAGCTTTCACCCGAGGATAGGGACGTCAAGCGCGCGGAGATCATCAGGGGAAAATTGAACGCCGTGTAGAAAACGCCCCCTCGCGGAGGGGTTTTGAATAATACAGGGAGGATAAAATGTTCGAGAGATTCACGGAGAGGGCTCGTAAAGTCATCATCCTGGCAAAGGAAGAAGCCAGACGGTTTAATCATGATTACATCGGGACAGAGCATATCCTGCTCGGTCTTATCAGGGAAGGCGAAGGGGTGGCTTCCAGCGTGCTGCAGAAACTCGGCCTTTCGCTGGAGAACATCCGCCTGGAGATAGAGAAGCTCGTCCAGCCGGGGCCCGCCACCCAGATCATCGGGGATATCCCTTTTACCCCCCGTTCCAAGAAGGCGCTTGAACTGGCCGCCGAAGAGGCGCGTTCCCTCGGCCATAATTATATAGGGACCGAGCATCTTCTGCTCGGTCTTATCAGGGAAGGCGAAGGCGTGGCTTCCCAGGTGTTGATGAACCTCGGCCTGGACTTGAGCAAGGTCAGGAATGAGGTTATGGAGATTTTGGGTTCGTCCATTCCCGGTTACAGCCACCCGGCATCCAAGACCAAGACCCCGGCGCTGGACGCCTTCGGCCGCGACCTGACCGCGCTTGCCAGGGATAATAAACTTGACCCGGTGATAGACCGCAAGGCGGAGATAGAGCGGGTGATCCAGATACTCAGCCGGCGCACCAAAAACAACCCGGTGCTGCTGGGGGAGGCCGGGGTCGGCAAGACCGCCATCGTAGAAGGATTGTCCCAGTTGATAGTCAACGGCAACGTCCCCGAGGTACTGCGCAACAAGAGGCTGATCGTGCTGGATCTCGCCCTTATGGTTGCCGGGACCAAATACCGCGGTCAGTTCGAGGAGCGCATCAAGGCGGTAATGGAAGAGATCAAACGTTCGCAGGATGTCATCATTTTCATAGACGAGCTGCACACGCTGGTCGGCGCCGGGGCGGCCGAAGGCGCGATAGACGCCTCGAACATATTGAAACCCGCGCTTTCCCGCGGCGAGATACAGTGCATCGGCGCCACCACTATGGACGAGTATAGGAAATACATAGAGAAGGATGCGGCTCTGGAAAGACGTTTCCAGACCATAATGGTAGAACCTCCTTCAGTGGATCAGACCGTAGAGATACTCAAAGGGCTGCGGGACAAGTACGAGGCGCACCACCGCGTAACTTTCAACGACGAAGCGCTGACGGCTGCGGCTAAACTCTCCGACAGGTATGTATCCGGCAGGTTTCTCCCGGATAAGGCCATAGACCTGATAGACGAGGCCGGTTCGCGCGCCAGGCTGAACGTGCTTATCGTCCCGCCGGAGATTAAGGATCTTGAGACCAGGGTGGAGGGGTTCAAGAAAGAAAAAGAGGCTTATATCAAAAGCCAGGATTTTGAAAAGGCGGCTTCCCTGCGCGACCAGGAGAGGCAGGTGCGCCAGCAGTTAGAACAGTTGAACCGCGACTGGGCGCAGACCAAGGACAAGATGAGGCCGGAGGTGAACGCGGAGGATATCGCCCGTATAGTCTCGCAGACCACCGGTATCCCGATCGTCCGGATGGAGGAAAAGGAAGGCGAGAAACTGCTGAAAATAGAGGAAGAACTGCACAAACGCGTGGTGGGTCAGGACGAGGCGATCAATACCATTGCCCACGCCGTCAGGCGCTCCCGGGCCGGCATCAAGGATCCGCGCCGTCCTATCGGGTCTTTTATCTTTCTCGGCCCCACGGGCGTGGGAAAGACGCTGCTCGCCAGGGCGCTGGCCGAGTATATGTTCGGCGACGAGAACGCTTTGATCCAGCTCGACATGTCCGAATACATGGAGAAATTCAACGTCTCCCGGCTGATAGGCGCGCCGCCGGGCTACGTCGGTTACGAGGAGGGCGGCCAGCTCACGGAAAAGGTGCGTAGGAGGCCTTATTCGGTTATTCTGCTCGACGAGATAGAGAAAGCGCATCCCGACGTCTTCAATCTCCTTTTGCAGGTGCTGGAGGACGGCAGGCTTACCGACAGCTTCGCGCGCAAGGTCGATTTCCGCAACACGGTGATCATTATGACCTCCAACGTGGGGGCGGAGTTGATACGCAAGAACGCTTCTCTGGGCTTCGGCGCCGGGAACGAGGAGGTCACCTATAACGATATAAAGAATAAGCTTATGGAAGAGGTCAAGCGCACTTTCAAACCGGAATTCCTGAACAGGATGGACGATATCATCGTCTTTCGTCCGCTCGTGAGGGAGGACCTCCGGCGTATAGTCGATATCGAGATAGAGCAGGTGGTAAAAAGGCTGCGCGAGCAGGGGATATCCCTGGAAGTCGCTGCGGATGCCAAGGAGTTCCTGATAGAACGCGGTTTTGATCCGGTGTTCGGGGCAAGACCGTTGAAGAGGACCATACAGAGGTTCCTTGAAGATCCGCTTGCTTCCGAGATCATTTCCAGGAAGTTGAACGACGGGGCGGCCATCAAGGTCAAGCTCGGCAAGGATGAACTGGTTTTTGAATGATGTTAAGGAATAAACTTTCCAAGATAGGCGCGAAAGTCCTGGCTATGCTTTTTTTCTTCGGCGGCCTGGCGATCCTGTCCGGCAGGGCGGTGCGCTGGACCTTCCTGGCGCCCTTGAAACGCGGGCGCGTGCTGGAACAGGCGCGCAAGGCCGGAGTGGACAGCCTGCCGATCGTGGCGCTGATTTCCCTGTTCATCGGGGTGATCTTCACTTTTCAGATCGCCTACCTGATGCAGAGGCTGGGTTCGGAGATGTACATAGCGACTATTGTGGCGCTTTCGCTGGTGCGCGAGCTGGGGCCGGTGATCACCGCCCTGATCGTGGCCGGCAGGGTGGGCGCCGCCATAACCGCCGAGATCGGCTCCATGCAGGTCACGGAACAGATAGACGCCCTGCAGACCCTCTCGGTGAGCCCGATCAGATATCTGGTCGTGCCCAGGCTGATTGCGCTGGCGTTGATGCTGCCGTTATTGACCCTTTACGCGGACATCATCGGCATTTTCGGAGGTTATCTGATCTGTGTTTACAAACTGGGCATATCTTCGACCATATACACGAAGATGACTTTCGACGCCCTGCTTTTTAAAGATCTTTTTACCGGATTAGGCAAGACCATCGTATTCGGAATGGTTATAGCCCTGGTAAGCTGTTACGAGGGCTTCAACGTCCAGGGCGGCTCGGAAGGGGTCGGCAGGGCCACAATGAAGGCGGTGGTAACGTCGTTCATTTTGATAATAGCGACGGATTGTTTCTTTACCGCGCTGTTCTATTTCATTTTTCCGTAAAATGATAGAGATCAAAAAGCTTCACAAGAGTTTCGGCGGCAGAAAGGTGCTGGACGGGGTCGATCTGCAGATACCGGAAGGCCGCACGCTGGTCATCATCGGGCGCTCCGGCTGCGGCAAGAGCGTTTTGCTCAAGCACATCATCGGCCTGCTGAAGCCGGATTCCGGCGGCGTCTTCGTGGACGGGGTAGACATTTCTCGCCTTAAGGAAGAGGAACTGGAGCGCGTCCGCCGGAGCATAGAGATGGTTTTTCAGAGCGGGGCCCTTTTTGATTCGCTTACCGTCGGAGAGAACGTCGGATTCCGCTATCTGGAACACGGAGGCATGGAGAAGAGCGCCCTTAAGGAAAGGGTGCGCGAGTCGCTGGCGCTGGTGGGGCTTTATTCGATCGAGGGGATGCTGCCCTCGGAATTGAGCGGCGGGATGAAGAAGAGGGTCGCGGTGGCCAGGGCGATATGCACCCGCCCGCGGATCATACTCTACGACGAACCGACTACCGGTGTTGATCCGATAACCGCCGATTCCATAAACAGGCTGATGCGCAGCCTGCACGACAAGTTGAAAGTGACCTCCATAGTGGTCACCCACGACATGAAAAGCGCTTATTCCGTCGCGGACCGGATAGCGATGCTTTATGAGGGCAGAATAATCGCCGAGGGGACGCCCGCGGAGATCCAGCATTCGGTCGACCCGGTGGTCCAGCAGTTCATCAACGGCCTGTCCACCGGTCCGATAACCGATACCAGCTCCGTGCATTCCGGAGCAAAATAGGGGGAAAAAATGAGGGTTGAGAGGTCAAATCTCGAGTTGAAAGTCGGCGTTTTTGTCGCCGTGGGGATGTTGATACTGGTCGTTTTCATACTGTTGATAGGCGATTTCAGGACCCTTAGGTCGGGATACCGTCTTAATTTCACCTTCCATTTCATAAACGGGGTGAAGATAGGGGCGCCGGTGCGTTTCGCCGGGGTGGACGTCGGAGAGGTTAAGAATATATCCCTGGTTACCGACGGGGCTTCCACCTCCGTCAACGTATCGGTATGGGTGAAAAAAGAAGTCAGTATCCCGGCGGATTCCAGGGTCTGGGTGAACACCCTCGGCTTGCTCGGGGAGAAATACGTAGAGATCATGCCGGGCACCAACTCCGCCGTCGCGCTTGAACCCGATTCGGTGGTCAAGGGCAACGACCCGGTGGCGATGCATGAGGTGACCGAGACCGCCCGCGTTCTGTTAAACGACATTCAGGATGCGCTTAACAGGATCAAACGGGGAGAGGGCACGCTCGGGCGTTTCTTGTTCGACGATACCCTTTACCGGGAAGTGGATGCGCTTGTGATAGACATAAGGAGGAATCCCTGGAAACTGTTTTGGAAAACCAAGGAGAAAAGCGTGCGCGCTCCTGCGGAGCGGTAACGCGGTTCTCGGCAGATTTTCGAGAGGAGGCTGAAGATTATGACGCAAGGAATAGTGGATAAGAGGAACGCAAAAAGAAAAATAAGTCATTTTCCCATCCGGTACCGCGTCCTGGGAAAAGAGGACGCGCCAGCTATGACCGCCATGAGCGTGGACTTGAGTTCCAAAAGCGTCGCGTTCGAGATCCAGGAACTCTTTCAGCTCGGCACGCGCGTCGAAGCCGAACTGATGGTGCCGTCCCTGCCCCACACGGTGAAGATCAAGGGCAAGGTCAACAGGATAGAGGAGACGGCCCGCAAACGTTACCTGCACAGCATACTCTTCGAGGAGATCAAGAAAGACGACCAGGCCGCGATAGAAAAATACGTCCAGTTGATAGACATAGATTCCATATTGAGACTGGCGATAAAACGCAAGGCGTCCAGCCTGCACATGGTCTCCGGCCAGCCGCCGATCTTCAGGATCGAGGGAGAGATCTTCCACCTGGACATACTGCCGATAAGCGCCGAGGATCTCAAGAGGATGGTTTTGAGCATGATCAACGAGAAACAGCGCGCCCTTTTCAACGAGAGGCTGGAGCTGGATTTCTCCTATTTCATACCGGAAGGCACACGTTTCAGGGTGAATATGTTCCTTGACCGGGGCAGTCTTTCCGCGGTATTCAGGATCATCAACAACCGGATCAGGACTTTCACCGAACTCGGCCTTCCCGGAATAGCCGACGACATAACCAAGCGGCGCAAAGGTTTGATTGTCGTCACCGGGCCGGTGGACAGCGGTAAATCCACCACCCTGGCGGCGATGATAGACAAGATCAACCACGACAGAGAGAGTGTCGTCATCAGCATCGAAGACCCGATCGAATACGTGCATAAGAATGTCCGCAGTATAATCCATCAGCGGGAGGTGGGTACGGACACGCTTTCTTTCGCCAACGCCTTGAGACACGTGCTTCGCCAGGACGCGGACGTCATCCTGGTAGGCGAAATGCGCGACCTGGAGTCGATCTCCAAGACCATCACCGCTGCGGAGACAGGACAACTGGTCATGGCCACCCTGCATACTCCCGATACGGTCGAGTGCATCAACAGGATCATCGACGTCTACCCGGCGGCCCAGCAGGAACAGGTCCGCGTGCAGTTGGCCTCCTGTATAGAGTGTATCATCGGCCAGCACCTGATACCGAGACGCGACGGAACAGGCAGGGTGCTCGCCACCGAGGTCCTCGTGGCCACTCCGGCCATCAGGAACTTGATCAGGACGAAACAGTCGGAACAGATACCCGCTTACCTGGAAGCGGGAGGCGAATACGGCATGCACACTATGGATTCTTCTTTGATCAAGCTGGTGCAGGACGGAATAATCGACCGCGAGATCGCGGTCGGTTACGCCAAGAACAAGGAACGCTTCCAGTACCTGTAAAAAGAAACGCTGCGGAATATCTTTTATCGCAATGAAATTGAAAACCGCCTTTATCTGTCAGAACTGCGGTTATCGTTCGCCGCGGTGGCTGGGGCGCTGTCCGGACTGCCAGACCTGGAATTCGCTGGTGGAAGAGGAAGTGCGTCCCGGACCGGCGGCTGTCTCCGCGCGCGCGGGATCGGCGGACGAGCCGGTGCTGCTCGAGAAGGTCTCCATCAGCGAAAGCATACGTCTTAAGACCGGCATCGGGGAGATCGACAGGGTGCTGGGCGGCGGCATCGTGGCAGGTTCGGTGGTCCTTGTCGGGGGAGACCCCGGCGTCGGTAAATCCACCGTTTCTATGCAGATCTCCAGCAGGGTCGCGGCGCAGGGAAAGACCGTGCTTTATATCAGCGGTGAAGAGTCGGTGCAGCAGACCAAACTGCGCGCCGAGCGCCTGGGGGCGGGTAAAGGAACGGCCCTTTACATCGTCAACCAGACCGATATCTCCCTGGTCAGGGAATACGTGAAAAAGCTTTCCCCGGCGGTGCTGATAGTGGATTCCATTCAGGTCGTTTACGACCCGCAGCTTGGTTCTTCTCCGGGCAGCGTGAGCCAGGTGCGCGAATGCGCCGGCGAGCTTACCAGGCTGGCGAAAAGCAGCGGCACGGCGGTCTTCATAATCGGGCATGTTACCAAGGAAGGGACTCTGGCCGGGCCGCGGGTGCTGGAACATATAGTGGATACGGTTCTTTATTTCGAGGGCGACAGGTTTGCCCTTTACCGCATACTGCGCGCGGTGAAGAACCGCTTCGGTTCCACCAACGAGATCGGTGTATTCGAGATGACTTCCGGCGGGCTGTTGGAGGTCGCCAATCCGTCGCAGATATTCCTGTCCGAGCGTCCGGAGAATATCCCCGGTTCGGTGGTCACCGCGGTCCTGGAAGGGACGCGTCCGGTGCTGGTGGAGATACAGGCCCTGGTGAGCAGGTCCGGTTTTGGTTACGCCAGGCGCAGGGCGCAGGGATTCGACTCCAACCGCTTGTCGCTGCTGGTGGCGGTGCTGGAAAAGAGGATAGGATATTCCCTCGAAACCGAAGACATCTTCGTCAACGTCGTGGGAGGGATGAAAATAGAGGACCCTGTGGCGGACCTCGCCGTCGCCTGTTCCGCGGCCTCGGCTTTCCGCGGCAGGCCGTTGCCGGGAGATGTTCTTGTGCTCGGAGAAGTGGGGCTGGCCGGGGAAGTGCGCAGTGTCTCACAGGCCGCCGCGCGCGTCAAAGAGGGGGAAAAACTGGGTTTTAAGAAATGCCTGCTTCCCAAAGGCAATATGCCTTCACCCGGCGGCTGCGGCGCCATGCAGTTGGTCCCGGTGGGCAATCTGCGGGAGACGCTGGACATACTTTTAGGAGGTTAACTTTCCATGAACATTTTTTTCCTGCGTCTGCTTTTTCTCATGGGCGGCACCATCGTCGGTTATAATTTTTCCGGGATCTATCTCAACAGCAGCGGGCTCTTCGGCGCGCTGACCGGATTGTCGGCGGCGTTATGCATAATGCTTCTGGAGATGGGCATGAGGCGCGTGTCGGTACGCGGGCTTTCCAGCGCGGTCTTCGGGCTTATCCTGGGGCTGATCATGGCAAAACTCGTCGTTGACGCTTTTTCGATCGCTCCCCTGGCCCCGGAACAGCTTTCCCTCGCCAGGGTGCTGTTGACTTCGATATTCTGTTATCTCGGCATGCTGATAGGTCTGCGCGGCAAGGATGAATTCAACGTGATTATTCCCTACGTGCGCCTGCGCCGGCAGGATTATTCGGAAGGCATTAACGTGCTCGACACCAGCGTGATCATCGACGGCAGGATCATCGATATCTACAAGACCAATTTCTTGACCGGCAGGCTGGTGATCCCGCGTTTCGTGTTGAGGGAACTGCAGCAGATCGCCGACTCCACTGATTCGGTTAGACGCCAGCGCGGGAAAAGGGGGCTTGAGATACTTCATAATCTCCAGAAGAACGCCGCCGGCGACATCAGCATCAGCGAGGAGGAGATACCGGAAGTCCCCGAGGTTGACGCCAAACTCGTGAAACTGGCCAAACTTCTGGAAGCGAAGATATTGACCGTTGACTTCAATCTTAACCGCGTGGCTTCTCTGGACGGCATAAAAGTCCTCAATATCAACGAGTTGGCCAACGCGCTCAAACCGGTGGTCTTTCCCGGGGAGATAATGCAGATCAAGCTGATCAAGGAAGGGAAGGAGCATAACCAGGCGGTCGGCTACCTTGAGGACGGGACGATGGTGGTGGTGGAAGACGCCCGAAAGTTCATCGGGCAGGAGCTCAAGGTCATAGTTACTTCCGTGCTGCAGACTCAGGCCGGCCGGATGATATTTACCAGGACGGACAGATAAACGATATGTCGGCTTCCGTGATACTGCTGGCGGCGGGAAAAGGAAAGAGATTTTCTTCTTCCGGGACGAAAGTACTCGCTTCACTCGGCGGCAAACCGGTTTTTCTCCATTCTCTGCGGACTTTTGCCGCTCACCCGGACGTGTCGGAAATAGTGCTGGTTGCCGGCAGGGAGTCTTTTGACGGTTTGCGGGCGGCGTTCAAGAGAACCCGCTTAACGAAACCGGTAAAGATGGTTTACGGCGGAAAAGAACGCCAGGATTCCGTCCGCCGCGGGCTGGCGCGCGTTTCGACGTCCTCGGATATTATTTTGATCCACGACGCTGCCAGGCCGTTGATTTCCCGCTCTCTCGTGGACGGGGTGATAAAACAGGCGGCTCTGTGCGGAGCGGCTGTCCCGGGAGTGCCGTTGAAATGCACCATTAAAGAGATCACCGGGGCGCGCGGCGCGGGACGCCGTTACGGAGGCCGGGTGGCCGCAACTCCGGACAGGGCTCGTTTTTGCGAAGTGCAGACCCCGCAGGCCTTCAAGCGGAGGATCATACTGGAGGCGTATTCCCGCATGCCGGCCGGCAGGGTGTTTACGGATGATGCTTCGTTGGTGGAGGCGATGGGCAGAAAGGTGATGGTCTGCGCGGGCGAATACACTAACATAAAGATAACCACTCCGGAAGACCTGATTTTGGCCGCGGCCGTATTGCGCGCGGCGGGGAGATGAAATTGGAATACCGCAGCGGTATTGGATACGATATACACCGGCTCGTCGAAGGGCGTAGGCTCTTCCTTTGCGGCCTGGAGGTGCCTTATGAAAAAGGGCTGCTCGGCCATTCCGATGGAGACGCGGCCCTGCACGCTTTGTGCGACGCGCTGTTGGGGGCCTGCGCCCTGGGAGACATAGGCGAATTCTTTCCCGACAGCGACCTTGCTTATAAGGACGCGTCCAGTTCTCTGCTTCTGGAAAAAGTGCGGCTCGCCGTCTCGCGAAAAGGGTTCTCGGTGGTCAACGTGGATATAGTGATAATCGCGCAGGAACCGGCGCTGCGCGCGTATAAATCCGGGATGAGGGAGAAGCTCGCCGCCATCCTCGGTATATCTCCGGACGCGGTGGGCGTGAAAGCCAAGACCGCCGAGGGACTGGGAGAGATAGGAAGAAAGGAGGCCGTGGCCGCTTACGCCGCCGCGACCGTCCGCAGGAGGGAAGCTTGATGCCGTTCATTCTATCGTTATTGCTGCTGGTTTGCGGGGCGTTGTCGGCGGTTTTCGCCGCCTCCGCGCTCTTTTTCCGCGACGAGATAAACGCCGCCCGTTCCAAGGATCCGGCGGCCAGGAGCCTGCTGGAGATCGTCATCCTTTACCAGGGGCTGCACGCTTTGCTCTGTTACCGCGTCGCGAGGGTCTTTTTCCGTCTTAAACTTTATCTTGCGGCCAGGCTGGTCAGCCAGTTCGGCAGGCAGTGGACCGGGATAGAGATACACCCCGGGGCGGTCATCGGGCGCGGTCTTTTCATCGACCACGGTATGGGGGTGGTGATCGGAGAGACCGCTGTGGTCGGAAACAACGTGCTTTTATACCAGGGAGTGACTCTCGGCGGCACGGGTATCCGGAAAGGCAAGCGGCATCCCACGGTCGGGGATAATGTGGTCATAGGAGCGGGGGCCAAGGTGCTCGGCGATATAAAAATAGGCGATAATTCCTACATCGGCGCCAACGCGGTGGTGATCAAGGATGTGCCGCCCAATTCTACGGTGGTGGGTGTCCCGGGGAGGATCACGCGGCAGGACGGCAAGAAGATAGACGTCAGTCTCGACCATATACACATACTCGATCCGTTGGTGGAGAGCATAGAAGCGCTGCAGAAACGCATAGAGCAACTGGAGAAGGACAGAAAAACGAATTGATCCCGTCCCGGAGCCGTTCTTCAGCCGGCTGCCGTAACGATAAGGAAGATTCAACCATGCCGTTAAGCATATACAATTCTCTTTCCCGCAAACACGAGGAATTCCTGCCGTTGAACCCTCCGGACGTCAATATGTACACCTGCGGGGTCACGGTTTACGACAGCTGTCATATAGGGCACGCCAGGAGCCTGTATATCTTCAACCTGGTGCGCGCATATCTTTCTTACAGGGGCTATAAGGTCAATTTCGTGCGCAACATCACCGATATCGACGATAAGATAATCAACAAGGCGCGCGAGAGCGGGATGTCCTGGAAGGAAGTCGCGGAGAAATACATAGAGGAATACCGCCGCGACCTGAAACTGCTGGGTATCGGCGAGGCGGACAGCGAACCCAGGGCCACGGAGAACATCGACTGCATGATCGATCACATCGCCGCGCTGGTGGAAAAAGGAGCGGCATATGTCTCCGGCGGGGACGTTTATTTCAACGTGCGTAAATTTCCCGGCTACGGAAAGCTCTCCGGGCAGGACACCGAACAGATGCGGCAAGGCGTGCGCATCGGTCCTTCGGAGATGAAGAGCGATCCGCTGGATTTCGCGCTCTGGAAGGCCTCTAAACCTTCCGAACCTTCCTGGACGAGTCCCTGGGGCGCGGGCAGGCCCGGATGGCACATAGAGTGTTCGGCGATGAGCATGAAATACCTGAAGAGCGGGACGTTGGACATCCACGCCGGCGGCAGGGACCTGATTTTTCCGCATCACGAAAACGAGATAGCGCAGTCGGAAGCCCTGACCGGCAAACCGTTCGCCAGGTACTGGATACACCACGGACTGCTGACCATAAACGGACAGAAAATGGCCAAATCGTTGGGTAATTTCATCACCATCCGGGACGCCGTTTCCGAATATCCGGCGGACGTGCTCAAATTATTATATCTACAGACGCATTATTCCAGCCCGCTGGATTTCTCGCGCGAAAAGATGAAAGAAGCGGCGCACGCCTTGGAAAGGATAAGCATTTTTCTCTCCCATTCCGCTACTTTTGCCGGCGGGGAAGCCGCGGGGGAAGTTTCGAAGGCGCGGCAGGATTTCCTGCGGGCGATGGATAACGATTTCAATACCCCGGAAGCGCTGGCCTGCGCCTTCAGCCTTATCGGCCTGGCCAATAAACGTCCGGATGACACCGTTCTGCAGGCCGCGGCCGCGGCAGAAGTAAAGTCCATGCTGCGGATACTGGGGCTGGCGGCGGGCGAAGAAAACTCCGCGAAGAACGGGATTGATATCGCCGCAATGCTGAAGAAACGGGAAGAGGCCCGCAGTAAAAAAGATTACGCCTTATCCGACAAAATCAGGAAGGACCTCGAGGCCGGCGGGATAATACTGGAAGACACCAAACAAGGCACTCTTTGGCGGAGAAAGATATGAAGGCGGCTCCTAAATGCTCATCACGCCGGGGGTTTTTCATCACCTTTGAGGGAACGGAAGGGTGCGGCAAGAGCACCCAGGCCGGGATGCTCTACGCTTATTTGAGGAAGAAAGGCCGCAAGACCGTATTCGTCCGCGAGCCCGGCAGCACCGCCATAGGGGAGAAAATAAGGCGCGTTCTGCTGGACAGAAAGAACGGCAATATGTCCCGAGAATGCGAATTGCTGCTTTATATGGCGGCCCGGGCGCAGATCGTTCAGGAAAAAATAAGGCCTAAATTGGAAGAGGGATATATCGTCATATGCGACCGGTATCTCGATTCCACGCGCGCCTACCAGGGATACGGATTGGGTATGGATCAGCGTATCATAGAGGAGATCGGCCGGTTCGTCACTCCGGGGGCAACCCCGGACCTTACCATACTGCTGGATATTCCTGCCGGACGGGGACTGCGCCACAGGGAACTCAAAAAGGACAGGATAGAGAGCCGTGATTTGGTTTATCATAGGCGGGTAAGACGCGGTTACCTGCGCATAGCTGCTGCCGAGCCGGGCAGGGTGAAGGTCGTGAAGGTCTCGCAGGATAAAGCGGTCACGCAGCGCAACGTCAGGCTGGCGGCGGCGGGATTGCCCGGCATCCGCGCGGTATAAGGAAATTATTCATGTCTGGAATAAGTTGTTTCGCAGAGTTCAAGGGGCAGGATGAGGCCTTGGGGATGCTCAGGCAATACCTGAAGAGTTCCAGAATGCCCTCCGGCCTGATTTTCTGCGGTCCCGAAGGAGTGGGGAAGAAGACGGCGGCGGTGTTGACGGCGAAGGCCTTGAATTGCCTGCCGGCAGCGAATGAACCGTGCGGACAGTGCGCTTCGTGCCTCAAGATAGAAAAGGGAGAGCACCCGGACGTGCATCTGATAGAGAACGACCAGGACGCGGTAAAGTCTGATGACATACGCGCCCTGCGCCGGGAGATATTTCTGAAGCCTTACGAGGGCAGGAAAAGGGTTTTCATAATAGATAACGCTCATAAGCTCACCGCGGAGGCGGCCAATTCCATTTTGAAGGTGCTGGAAGAACCGCCGGAGGGAAGCATTATCATCCTGGTTACATCCTGTCCTTCGCGGCTGTTAAAAACGGTGCTTTCGCGCTGCCAGTCGGTCAGGTTCCGCCGTCTGGCGGCCCCTGTGCTGGAGGCTCTGCTGCGGGATTCCCACGGCGTAGACGCGCAGACTGCCGGGTTCCTCTCTTCTTTTTCCTGCGGCAGCCCGGGCGCCGCCCTCAAGATGCAGCGCAGAAAGATAGTGGAAGAAAGGGACAGGGCGGTAGATTATTTCCTGGGCAAAGGGCCGGATATCTCAGCCGGACTTAAGGAGAGGGAAGACGCAAAAGCGGCTATGACCGCGATGGCCGCGTGGTTAAGAGATGTGATATTGTTGAAAACAGGAGCGCCGGAATCACGGCTGGTAAATTACGACCGTAGACGGGACGCGGCCGACTGCGGCGCGCGCTATACTACAGCGGAGCTGCTCAAGGCTTTCCGCTCGCTGGCGGATTCGCTGCTTTTTCTGGAACAAAACGCCAACGTCAAACTGCTGGTTTCCGGCTTGAGAATGGAGTCGTGCATAAAATGATCCTGGTAAGATTGAGAAGCCTCGGACCGATATTCAATTACACCTCTTCCGGACTTTCGCTCAAGGAGGGGGAGTGCGTTATCGTTGAGCATGACAGGGGAGTGGATTACGGATCGGTAATTTCCCCCGACCAGGCCGTTCCGGCCGGCAAATCCAAAGAGCCTTTGAAGAAGATATTGCGCGCGGCCGGCCCGAACGATCTGCGCCAGATTGAAGACAACAGGGTCAAAGCCAAAGAAGCCGCGGCGACCTGTTCTTTAAAGATACAGGAACACAAGCTGGAGATGAAACTGGTTCACGGCGAGTATTCCTTCGACAAAAGCAAGATAGTTTTTTATTTTACCGCCAACGGCAGGGTGGATTTTCGCGATCTGGTCAAGGACCTGGCGAAGATATTCAAAGCCCGGATCGAACTCCGCCAGATCGGGGTCCGGGACGAAGCGAGGTTCTTCGGCGGTTACGGCTCCTGCGGGCGCGAACTCTGCTGCGCGAGGTTCCTGCGTGATTTCGAACCCGTGACGATAAAGATGGCCAAAGAAGAAGGCTTGCCGCTTAACCCTCCGAAGATATCCGGTTTGTGCGGCAGATTGATGTGCTGTTTAAGCTTCGAATACGACGTTTACAAAACTCTTTCCCGCGGCCTGCCCAGGGAAGGAGAACATATCTCGGTCCAGCAGGGCAAAGGCAAAGTTATTAACGTCAACGTCTTCAAGAGGATGGTTTCGCTCCAGATGGAAGACGGGACTATAATACAGGTGGATTACAACAAGTAAGACATCCAGGGAATTCATGATGCGGAAAAAGTATTATTTGACCACGCCTTTATATTACGTCAACGCCTCCCCGCATATCGGGCATTCATACACCACTATCGCCGCCGACTGCATGGCGCGTTACAAGCGGGCCCGGATGGGAAAAGATAACGTCCATTTCCTCACCGGCACGGACGAGCACGGACAGAAGATACAGAAGGCGGCGGACGAGGCAGGGTTGTCTCCGCAGCTCTTCGCCGACAAAGTCTCCGCGCAGTTCCGCCAGCTCTGGAGAAAGCTGGACGTTTCCTACGACGATTTCATACGCACCACCGAGGAAAGGCACGTGAAGACGGTGCAGAGGGCGCTGGAGATACTCTACGCCAAAGGGGAGATATACGAATCCCAGTATCAAGGATGGTACTGCACTCCCTGCGAAACTTTCTGGGTGGAATCGCAGTTGCGGGATTCCCTCTGCCCGGACTGCAAAAGACCGGTGGAGAAGATAACCGAGAACAATTATTTCCTGAGAATGAAGAAGCACCAGAAATGGCTGGTGGAGCATATCGAAGCCAATCCCCTTTTCATCCGGCCGGAAAGCAGGCGCAACGAGACCTTGAGCTTTCTGCGCAGCAACGAGCTCGGCGATCTTTGCATATCGAGGCCGAAGGAGAGGCTTGCCTGGGGTATCCCGCTGCCTTTCTCTCCCGGGCACGTGACCTATGTCTGGTTCGACGCCCTGCTGAATTACATCAGCGCGGTGGGGGAGTTCGACGCTTCCGGTAATTACGTCTCTTCCTGGTGGCCGGCGGACGTGCATTTTATGGCCAAGGATATCCTTCGCCAGCACGCCGTTTACTGGCCCGTTATCCTGCACGCCCTGGGCATAGAGCCGCCGCGCTGCGTATTCGCGCACGGCTGGTGGCTGATGCAGGACGCCAAGATGTCCAAGTCCAGGGGGAACGTGGTCTCGCCTGTCGAAGTATCCGAACGGTTCGGGATAGACGCCTACAAATATTTCCTACTGCGAGACGTGCCTTTCGGGCTGGACGGAAATTTCTCGCAGGAATCAATCGTCCAGAGGTTCAACGGCGACCTGGCCAACGATCTCGGCAATCTCGTGCACCGCACCGCTACCATGCTTGAAAAATACTGCTCCGGCAGGATCCCTGCGGATTTCTCGCTCGCGCCAGGCGCCGGCAAAGAAATAATGAGCAAAGCCGTCTCTTTAAAAGAAGACACGGCGGCGGCGATGGAGGTTTTCGACTTCAGCGCGGTGCTGGAGCGCATCTGGGCGGTTATCGGGATGGCGAACAAATACGTGGAAGAGACAAAACCCTGGAATCTTTCCAAAGAAGGGAAAAAGGCGGAGATAGAAGCCTTTCTCGCCGTCCTCGCGGGAGTCTTGCGGTCGTGCGCCTTCGAGCTTGTTCCGTTTATGCCGCGCACCGCGGAAACGGTGCTCGCGCAGTTCTCTTGCGATGAGGTGAAAAAAGGGCAGCCTTTGTTCCCCAGGATAGAGAAGTAACTCAATTCCGGGGACACTATACTTAACTCGGGCTAAAGCCCGCGGCTCATCCGCAGGAGCGGTGTTATTCCAATTGGCCAGGGTGTAACACAGAGGTGTATACTTGGCCCTCCAATTGGCCAGGGTGTAACACAGAGGTGTATACTTTCACACTGGTGAACACTTGCCCAATTCCCCACAAGGGCAAAGTGTTATTCCGATTGGCCAAGGTATAACACACAGGCGTATACTTTCACACTGGTGAACACTTGCCCAATTCCGCACAAGGGCAAAGTGTTATTCCGATTGGCTAAGGTACACCCGGCTTAAAAGCCGGGGATTTCTGGGCGAGGGGATTAAAGAGAATAAATGCTCATAGATACTCATTGTCATCTCGATTTTCCCGAGTTCGACGCGGACAGGGAAGCGGTCGTTGAAGAGGCGGCGTCATCCGGGGTCGCTTACATAATAAACGTTTCCTCCAGCGTGGAAGGAGCGCGCCGCGCTCTGGAAGTTTCCGCGCGTTTCCCGGGCGTATTCGCCGTCGTGGGAGTTCACCCGCATGAAGCTGACTCCGCAGCGCAGGAGGACCTCAAGGAGATTTCCAGGCTCGCCGGTTCGGATAAAGTGGTGGCGGTGGGAGAGACCGGCCTTGATTATTACCGCAGCCTTTCTTCTTCTCTCAATCAGCAGCGTATCTTCCGGGCCCAGATAGAAATAGCCCTTGAGCGCAACCTTCCGCTGGTGGTGCACTGTCGCCAGGCGCAGGAGGACACCCTGAGGATATTGCGAGAATACCCCTCTCTAAAAACGGTGATTCATTGTTTCTCCGGAGACCACGCCTTTCTTTCCGAATGCCTCGAGCGCGGATATTATTGTTCCTTTACCTGTAACATCACCTATAAAAAGGCCGGCAATATACGGGAATACGCCGCGGCCGTGCCGCTCGATAGATTGATGCTGGAGACCGACGCTCCTTATCTGCCTCCCGAGGGGATGAGAGGAAAGCGGAATGTCCCGGCCTGGGTGCGCTATGCCGCGGAGGCCGTGGCTTCCGTCAAGGGAGAGAAATACGAACAGGTCTGTGAGGCCAGCACTGCCAACGCGAAGAGTTTTTTTTCTATAGGATAGGATATGCCAAACCGCGCCGCGCAGAAGAGCAGGATCGCCTTGGTCAAATGCGCCGCTTATAAAAGCGCCGAAGTGGCCGCGGCTTTGGAAAAAGCGTTTGCGCTTTTAGGCGGCATCGGGGTTTTTATAACTCCGGGCAGCAAGGTACTGGTGAAACCGAACCTGTTGATGGCGGTGCCGGCGTCCAGCGGTATAGTCACGCATCCGGAAGTGGTCAGGGCGGTGATCCGGGAGTTGAAAAAGATAAACTGCCGCGTCCTGCTGGGAGACGGGCCGAGCGCCATGAACCTGGGGAAGGAAAGAGTCGAGCGGGTCTACGAAGCGACCGGGATGCGGTTGCTGGCGGAACAGGAGGGCGTAGAGCTTGTTCGTTTCGAAAAACACCGCATGCGCAAAGGAGTGCCGTTGAGCGCCCTGCTTGACGAATGCGACGCGCTGGTGAACGTGCCGAAATTCAAGACGCACACCTTAATGTTCCTTTCCGGAGCGGTGAAGAATCTCTACGGCCTGGTCTCCGGGCCTTATAAGACAGAACTGCACCGGCGTTATTTCCGTCCCGAGCAGTTCGCAGAGGTGCTCGCCGACATTTACGGCAGCGTGAAACCGGCACTGACAGTTATAGACGGCATCGTGGCTATGGAAGGCGACGGCCCCGGAACAGGCGGTAGATTGCGCAGCCAGGGTGTGCTTCTGGTCGGCAGAGATTGCGTGGCGTTGGACAGCGCGCTGGCCTTTATGGCCGGAGTAAAACCGGAAGGCGTACTTAGCAACAGGGCAGCCGCGCGCAAAGGGCTGGGTAACTGCGATTTAAACGCTATAGAGGTCTTGGGAGAACCGCTTGAAGCTGTCTGCGATTCGGCTTTCAGGCCGCCGTCGACATCCATTACGGCAGCCATTCCGGGTTTTCTTCTCGCTCCGCTCCAGAGATTGATGCGTTTCTTCAAGCCTAAGATCGACCGTCTTCTTTGCGTGCGCTGCGGAGAGTGCGTTAAAATATGCCCCGTAAAAGCCGTGCGTTTTATTGACGGTTACCCGCGCGTGGAACAAGGGAAGTGCATTTCTTGTTTTTGCTGTCACGAGACCTGCCCTGCCAGGGCGATAAAAATAACCAGAAGCTGGATAGCGAGGCTTGCTGGGCTGTAAGATTAATTCCGGGGACACAATACTTAATTCGGCAGCGGGGACGGTAACGAAGGCCGTTTCGGCTCTCGGTTACGGGGACGTCTTAAAACCGCAAGGCGTAAGACGATTGACGATACGTCCGCCACTGAAAGAAAAGGGGAAAAATGAAGTCTATAGAGTGGAAAAACGGGAAAGTCAGGATTATCGACCAGACAAAACTGCCCGGTAAACTGGTTTTTTTAGATATATCCGATATCGGTAGAATGAGGGAGGCCATCAAGCAGCTTAAAGTGCGCGGGGCTCCAGCCATAGGAGCCGCCGGAGCGTTGGGGCTTTACCTGGGGATAAAGGATTCCCGCGCCGCCGGCTACGCCGCTTTCAGGGCTGAACTGGGAAGAAAGGCCGATTATCTCGCGTCCAGCAGGCCCACGGCGAAGAACCTTTTCTGGGCGCTATCCCGGATAATAAGAGCGGCAGAAGGGCATTCCGGATTTCCGCCGGAGAAGATCAAGAAAGTTATATTGAATGAAGCGCTTGCGATAATATCCGAGGACGTCGCCTCCTGCGCCGCAATATCAGTTAACGGCGCGCGTCTGTTCAAGAATGGCGAGCGGGTACTTACCGTTTGCAACGCCGGGGCGTTGGCCACCGCCGGCTGCGGGACAGCGCTGGGCGTGATATACAAGGCGCATGCCCTGGGCAAGATCGCCAAGGTGTATTCCTGCGAGACCAGGCCGTTATTGCAGGGCGCGCGCCTCACCTGTTATGAACTGCGCAATAACGGGGTGGACGTCACGCTTATCTGTGACAATATGGCCGCCGCTTTGATGGCGCAGGGAAAGATAGACCGGGTGATCGCCGGGGCCGACAGGATCGCCTCAAACGGCGATTCGGCGAACAAGATCGGCACTTATTCGCTGGCAGTCCTGGCGCGTTATCATCGGATTCCTTTTTATATAGCGGCACCGGTTTCCAGCTTCGATTTTTCCCTGCGTTCCGGCGCGGGAATACCGATCGAGGAGCGTGACCCTTTCGAGGTGACCGGTATGTTCTTTCGTTCTCCTGCTGCGCCGTCGGGTACAAAAGTTTACAATCCGGCGTTTGACGTCACTCCGGCAGGTTTGATAACGGCGATCATCACCGACCGCGGCGTGCTAAAACCCCCTTATCCGGATAAAATACGCAGATTGGCGAAAAAGGCAGGCGCAAGATGAAAGATAAAAAGAATACGCTCGCCCGGCTGGGTGAATTCGGATTGATACGCAGGTTGACCAGAGGACTGAAGGCGGATGCATCCGTGGCCGTAGGTCCGGGAGACGACTGCGCCGCGATCCGCGTCTCGGCAAAAGAGTATCTTTTACTTACCGCGGATATGCTGGTGGAAGGAGTGGATTTTCTTGCCGGCGAACGGCCGGAACTGGTAGGACGTAAAGCGCTGGCTGTTTCCCTGAGCGATATCGCCGCCTGCGGAGGAACGCCGCGTTACGCTCTGGTGAGCTTGGGGATACCCGCCGCCTGTCCGTATGATAGAGTCGCCGCTATATTCAACGGGATGAAAAGACTGGCGGGACGGTATAATGTGAATATCGTAGGCGGTGACATCAGCCGCTGCGCTAAGCTGGTGCTTAATATTTCGGTTGCGGGTTTCGCCGCCAAGGGGCGGCTTGTGACCCGGTCCGGCGCAAAACCGGGCGACGTGATATTCGTCAGCGGAAGTCTGGGTGGTTCTATAAAAGGGCGGCATCTGCGTTTCACTCCCCGCGTGCGGGAAGCCGCCTATCTTACCGCGAATTTCAAGGTGACTTCCATGATAGACGTTTCCGACGGCCTTTGGCAGGATCTCGGCCATTTGATGTCCGCTTCCGGGACCGGCGCGGTTATTTACGCCGACAGATTGCCGTTATCCGGGGCCGCCTCAGGTATCGAAGACGCGATTTCCTCGGGGGAGGATTTCGAACTGCTTTTTACCATGCCGCTGGCTGAAGCGTCCCGCCTGCTGCGCGCAAAAAACGGTTTCGTCTTCCGGCAGATAGGATTCGTTCTCTCCGGCAATTCCGGTATGAGACTGGTGGGGAAGGATCTTCGTCCGCTCAAGGTGAAGAGGCCGGGGTACAGGCACTTTTAAAAATAGAATTATTGTTTACGATACCAATATTTTTGCTGTATATTCAAAATGAAAAAAAGTTCGGGCAAGAAGAAACTCAAATTAATTTCAGGTTCGCCGCGGCGCACGCGCGCGATAGCGGCGGCGTTGTCGCGCGCGCTTTCTCCCGGAGACGTTCTTTTCCTGCGCGGCGGGCTGGGCAGCGGCAAGACGGTTTTCGCCAAGGGGATAGCCGCCGGTTTGGGCATAGATCCCGCGCGGGTGGTCAGTCCCACCTTTGTGCTTTTGAGGGAATATCGCGGCGGGAAGATACCCTTGTATCACTTCGACCTTTACAGGCTCGACGGACCGCGGCAGGCCGCGCCGCTCGGGCTGGAAGAGTATATGCAGGGGGACGGGATCTGCGTGGTGGAATGGCCGGATAGGCTTGGTTGCCTGGAGTGCCCGGAATACCTGCAGGTGAACATAGGGCGGGAAGAAAACGGCGGCAGGAACCGGCGCACGCTTGAGTTTGTCCCTTGCGGCGCGCGTTATTCGCGGCTGATGGAGAATTTCACATGAAGATACTCGCTATAGATACCACCAGCGATATGCTTTGTATAGGCCTGCGCGGCGGCGGCAGGGATATGGAGTATGACCTTCTCGCCGGGAAGAGACACGCTGCCTTCTGTCTTCTTACCGTGGAGCGCATTCTCGCCGGTCAGGGATGGCAGGCTCGGGAAATAGACTATTTCGCCTGCGGTCTCGGCCCGGGTTCTTTTACCGGCATACGCACCGGTGTGGCGACCGTAAAGGGCATGGCCTGGGCGGTGAAGAAACCGGTAGTCGGCGTTCCTTCACTCGACTTACTGGCGCGTAACGCTCTGGAAGCGAGAGAGTCGTTCGATGAGGAACCGGCGCGTCCGGGCGGGCGCGTGGTAGCCGTTACCGATGCCAGGCGCGGCCTGCTTTACGCCTGTGTTTACAGACGGGAGGGAAACAGCCTGCGCAGAATATCACCGTATATGCTGCTGCCGCCGCGGGATTTATTGAAAAGGGTCAAGGACGGGAGTATAATTCTGGGAGACGGGGTCAGATTGCTTCAAGAGGTCTTGAGAGGTTCGGGCAGGCGGGCGCGGATACTCGATAAAGATTACTGGAGGCCGCAGTCACGGCATCTGCTGGCGTTGGCCGCAGAAAAGATCGCCGCCGGAGAGATATGTGATGCCCTGCGTCTGAAACCGGTTTATCTATACCCGAAGGAATGTCAGGTAAGGAAATAAGCAATCGGGAGCATGAGGCGTTAAGGGCGAGGGGCGGGAAGACGCGAGCTTAGGTAATTCCCGGTAAGGAAAGAAATGAACGATTCGCATAAGGATAAGATAGAATTCTGCCGGCCGACGTGGGCCGAGGTGGACCTGGATAATCTGGCGTATAACTTTCGCGTGCTTAGGGAGAAGGCAGGCGAAGGCGTGAAGATTATGCCGATGGTGAAGGCAGACGCTTACGGGCACGGCATGATCCCCTGCGCGCGCAAGCTGGCCGAATGCGGAGCGGACTCTTTCGGCGTGGCATCCATTGAAGAAGGGCTTCGGTTGCGCAAGGCCGGGATATCCCTTCCGGTGCTGGTGCTGGGAGCGGTCCTTAGCGACAGCGTGGCGGGGTTTTTCGATGCCGGGCTTACCCCGGCGCTTTGCGACTGGGAGACCGCGCTGGCCCTGGAGGAAGAGGCGCGGCGCAGGAACTGCCGCATAAAGGCGCATATCAAGATAGATACCGGCATGGGCAGGATCGGCGTGCTCTGGAACGAGGCCGACGTCTTCATAAGAAAAGTTAGTTTTCTCGAGCATATAGAGATAGAAGGGTTGTTCACTCATTTTCCCTGCGCCGACGAAGAGAACAACGATCTTACCGCCCGGCAGGAAGAAAGATTCTTTAGCGTTGTCGGATCGGCCGAGCGTTCGGGCGTGTGCATCCCGTTGCTGCATGCCGCTAACAGCGCCGCGATACTCAATAGAGGGCGTGTCGGTTTCACTATGGTGCGGCCCGGACTTGCCCTGTACGGCGTTTCTCCGTTTTTCGGAGAAGATAACGTTTCTTTGAAACCGGTGCTTTCCTTGAAAAGCAGGCTGGTTTACGTGAAACGCCTGCCCGCCGGGTCCGGCGTGAGTTATGGACACACTTACCGCGTGCCGGATGAATGCGTGGTCGCCACAATACCGCTCGGTTACGGCGACGGGTACCCCCGCAACCTGTCCAACTGCGGGCCGGTGCTTATCCGCGGCAGGCGTTATAAGATAAGCGGGCGCATCTGCATGGACCAGCTGATGGTGGATGCCGGCAGGGAAGGGCTTTCTACCGGAGAAGAAGCCGTGTTTATCGGCAGTCAGGGAAAGGAAGAGATAAAGGCGAGCGAGCTTGCCGTTCTGGGAGGGACGATCGCTTACGAAATCCTCTGCGGCATAGGCGGGCGGGTTCCCAGGGTATACAGGGATAAAACGTCTTTCTTTACCGCGGAAGAAGTTTGGAAAGAGAAGAGGCTTTTTACCAGATTTAACGCGCAGATGCGTCTTAGATTTTCTTGCGACGCCCGCGGATTGTCCGGGGAAGCCAGGACACATGATATAAGCGCCAGCGGACTTTCTTTCGTTTTTGAAGGTGAGAACGGCGCCCCCCTGTCTGCGCCGCTGCCTTTACATTCCAGTCTCGATATGCGCCTATTGGATAGAAGAGGATTGGAAGTCCTGCGCACCGGCGGAGACATAGTCTGGAGCAGAAGAATTTCTCCTCAACGATACTCTGCCGGCGTGGCTTTTACCGCTGTCCCCGGCACGTCCCCGGATGATATACGATCTTTCCTCAAAAAATACTGCGGTTGCCGCGACATCTTTTCCAATCCCCGCCAGACTCATTCGTTATAATACCATCCGGCGATCTTTTAGTCGCACCAACGCTTCAATATCACCCCTTACTTCTTTTGGTTTTAACGGGCTTTAGCCCGAATTAAGTATTGTGTCCCCGGAATTAGGGTGATTTAGGGGAGTTTTTTGATCAGGTAGATGCTGAGGCCGAGGGCGATAAGGTGGTTCAGGGAAGCGGACAATAACGGCGGGAGGAGCCCGGCTTTTCCCATCGCCACCGAGAGGGCGCCCGCGACGTAATAGAGGAATCCCATGATTATCGCCGTCCCTATGGCTGAAAGTCCGCCGGCGCGTTTCTTCATCTGCAGGGAAAAGGGGACAGCCAGCAGGATGATCAGCACGCAGGCGAAAGGTTCGGTGAGGCGCTGGTAAAAATCCACCTGCAGGTTCCTTACGATCCCGGTGGCCCCGCTGCGGGAGAGTTTCCATATATAGTCATCCAACTGCTGAAGTGTCATCATCTCCGGCTGCTGCCTCTGGTTCAGGAAATCGTCCGGTTTCTCCGGTATGGCCATTGTCTCTTCTTCTTCGTAACCGGGCTCCTGCTTGATCTGCCCGTTCGGCCAGAAATCATAGGTGATCACCTGGTAGAACGTCCAGAAACCTTCCCTGTAAACTCCTTTATTCGCCACTATCTTGCGGGTCACGTTTTGGTGTTCGTCCTGTTCGAGTATGTTTATCCCCTCCAGGGTGTTGGTCGCGGGGTAGAAACGATTAATGAAGAAAAGCCTGTTCCTCATTCCGTAGACGGAGAGATTGGTTATGGCTTCCCTTTTCGTTTTAGCGTTCCTGTCCGGAGAATTCTCTATCCGCTGCTTCGCCGCCTGGTTCCTGATCATCCAGGCCGGGACCATCTCGGAATTTATGCGCAGGACCAGCAGGCTGATCAATACGCCGAATATCAGCACCGGCCGCGTGATCTGGTAGATGTCCAGTCCGGATGCGCGCAGGGCGATCATTTCGTTGTCCTTAGTGAATTTGCCGAAAGTGTAGATCGTCGCCAGCAGGCAGGCAAAGGCGGAGACGCGCGAGAAGATAAGAGGCAGGTAGGAAAAATAATATTCCGCGAGCACCGCCAGCGGCACGTGGTTCTTCAGGATATCTTCCAGGTGGGAAAGCGCGTCGGCCACCACGTAAAGGAGCATGAACGTGGACAGACAGAGCAGGAATACGCCGACCACGCTGCCGAGTATATATTTGTCTATTATGCGCATACTTTTCTCACCAGCAGTGCCCCGGAGATTCCCATTATGATGTTCGGCAGCCACATTACAACAGCCGGAGGGAGCCGCCCCTGCAGGCTCAGCGCCTCAGCCCCGATGAACATCAGATAATAAAGGCCGACGATCAAGAAGGCTATGCCGAAGTTGATGGATTTCTCCCGGCGCCTGGTAATCACCGCGACGGAAGCCCCCACCAGTATGAAGACAAAGCAGGATAACGCCAGGGATATCTTCTTGTGTATTTCCGTCAGTATCGGGGCCGGGTCAATCCTGTCTTTCTTCAGCCGGCCGGCTTCCCGGCGCAGTTCTTGCAGCGTCATATCTTTCGGTTTTTTGTTTATTTCTCCGCTTTCCTGCCTGGAAAGGTTCAGGGACATGAAGTAAGTTTTGAAATTGAGCTTGTAGAAATTGGAGGGGTTGTCCGGGTCCGGTTCGTCCGCCGTGCCGTCCATAAGCTTCAGCTTCACGGTTTTCTTTTCCGGGATGAGGATGAATTCCCCTCTCTTGGCGACTATGGTGCGCGTGGGGCCTTCGTCCTGCGGTTCGTAGATGCGGATATTGGAAAGTTTGTTGCCCTCGATGTTATAAATGAACAGCACGTATTTCTCAAAGGCGTTGATGAAGACGCCGGGTTCCAGCGCAGCCGCGGGGTTCTTTACCCCCACTTCCATAAGCGTCTTCCTTGTGGCGTAATGAGCGTAAGGTATCACCCTGTCGTTGAAAATCACCAGGACGAGGCTGAGTATCATGCCCAGGGTCAGCAGCGGTGAGAGGAGCCGCAGTATATGTATGCCGCAGGCCTTGATCGCCACTATCTCGTTGTCGCCGGAAAGTCTGCCGAGCGAGATAAGCGTGGCGGCAAGCGCCGCGATCGGCAGCGTATAGGTCAGCAGGTAGGGGACCATCAGCAGGAAAAGCTTCATCACGCTGAAGATGTCCACGCCCTTGTTTATGATCAGGTCGGTGATCTTCAACAGGTTACCCAGGAGCATCACGAAGGTGAGCACTCCCAGAGCCAGGAAGAAGGGGAAGATGAATTCACCGAGAAAATAATCGCGTAATATCTTCATATTAACAGTGTGCTGTCGGTCAGTTTGCCAGGGCCAGCGCGGTCACTTCCGAGGCGCCGGCGTCCTTCAGCGCTTTCGCGGCTTCCGAGAGGGTGGCCCCGGTGGTAAGCACGTCGTCTACCAGCAGTATGTGTTTTCCTGCCAGCGGAGCGCCGTTTTCGACCAGGAAACACCCGCGTACATTCAGTATCCTGTCTTCTTTTTCCAGCCCGGCCTGCGGGCGGGTCCGCGTTCGTCTCAGGAGCATACCGTCGGCCACCGTCTTCCCGGACGCTGAAGCAAGACATTCACAGAATATCGCCGACTGGTTGAATTCCCTCTCTCTCTGCCTTGAAGGATGGAGAGGGACGGGGATCAGGATTTCCGCGGAAGCGAACAGGAAATCATATTCCCGGTAGAAAGCGGCCAGCAGCCTGCCGAGAGTTCTGCCCAGGTAGTCCCTGCCTCCGTATTTAAAAGCGTGCAACAGTTCTTTTATCCTGTCGTCGTACCGGCAGGCCCCGAAGGAACGGTCGTAGTGAAAATGCCTGCCGGAACAGGCGGGACAGCGTCCGGTCCCCGCCGGGAAGTGCCTGCCGCATCCTTCGCAAAAAGGAGGGGCGTTCATGCGGATCGCCCCCCAGCATTCGGCGCAGACCGCTTCGTCCACCGAGCCTTTATTTTTCAGGCTGGCGCGGCAGGAAAGGCAGACGGGCGGATACACGATATCCCGTAACCCCTTGAACAGGCCGCGTAACATAGGACATATAATAACAGTTGCTTTTTCGTTTGTCAAACTGCAAAGAACCCTTGAATAATTTATACGGCATGTTAAAATATCCCTCGTTAAACAGATTTTCTTATGATATTGCGCGCGAGGAGATATGATGAAAAAGATAGTCCTTATAAGACACGGGGAGAGCGTTTGGAATAAAGAGAACAGGTTCACCGGATGGACCGACGTGGACCTTTCCGAAAAGGGGGCCGCTGAAGCGGTGAAAGCCGGCGACCTGCTTAAGAAAGAAGGATATACTTTCGACATCGCCTTTACTTCGGTGCTGAAAAGGGCCATCAGGACCCTCTGGGGCGTGCTGGACCGGATGGACCTGATGTGGATACCGGTGCGTAATTCCTGGCGCCTGAACGAGCGGCATTACGGCGCGTTGCAGGGATTGAACAAATCCGAGACGGCGGCGAAATACGGAGAGGAACAGGTGCTTATCTGGCGGCGCAGTTACGACATCCGGCCCCCGGCCCTGGAGAAGACCGACCCGAGGTATTCCGGCGGCGATCCGCGTTACAGGGATGTTTCCGCGGAGGATATGCCGACGAGCGAATGCCTGAAAGACACCGTGGCGCGGTTCCTTCCTTATTGGCATGAGACCATAGCGCCCGCGGTGAGTTCCGGGAAGAACGTGATCATCGCCGCCCACGGCAACAGTCTGCGCGCCCTGGTTAAATATCTGGACAACGTTTCCGACAAGGATATCGTGGGGTTGAACATACCCACGGCCATCCCGCTGGTGTATGAGCTCGACGGCGATCTGCGCGCCCTGCGGCATTATTATCTCGGAGACCCCGAGGAGATAGCCAGGGCCGTGTCTTCCGTTGCCAACCAGGGAAAGGCGTCGTCCGGAAAGTAAGGTAAAATACAAAAAAGGAGTAAGAAGCCTTTTACCCTTGCCCCGCAAGAGCTTATCTATCCGGTCTCAAAAGGCGTTGATAGGGGCTGGGCCTATATAGCGGGGATGTTATGGAGGTAAATAATGGATAGCGGAGAAATATATCTTACCAGGCCGGGTTACGATAAGCTGACGGAAGAACTTGAGCGTCTGCGCACCGTGCGCAGGCGAGAAATTGCCAGGGAGATAGAAAAAGCCAGGGCTTACGGAGACATCAGCGAGAACGCCGAATACGACGCTGCCAAGGACGCGCAGGCGCACAACGAAAAGCGTATAGCGGAACTGGAAGCGAAACTCGGCAAATGCCGTATCATAGACGATGCCCTGATGTCCAAGGACGAGGTCCTGATAGGCGCCACCGTCAAGCTGCACGATATGGAGACCGGAGAAGAATTCGAGTATATGCTTGTCGCCGAGGTTGAGGCGGATTACGCGCAGAACAAGATATCGGTTTCCTCACCGGTAGGCAAGGCGCTCCTGGGGCATAAGGCGGGCGAGGTCGTGGAGATCGAGATACCGGCCGGAACGCTGAAATACCGCATAGAGTCGTTGAGACGATAAATAAACTATGGTGGACCTGAAGGCTCAGCTTAACGAGGCGCAGTTATCCGCGGTAAACACCGTGAACGGCCCGGTGCTGGTGATCGCTGGCGCGGGGTCGGGAAAGACAAGGGTCATAGAGTACAGGGTCCTGCGGCTGGTGGAAGAAGGGGTTGATCCGTCTTCCATACTTCTGCTTACTTTTACCCGCGAGGCGGCGCGCAGGATGCTCGAACGCGCCGCCGGGCATGACAGGCGCTGCAGCCGCGTCGAAGGAGGCACGTTCCACTCCTTCGGGTACAGGCTCCTGCGCAGGTATTACGCGTCAGCCGGGTTGCCTGAGAACTTCTCCGTAATGGATGAGGATGACGCCGGCGAGGCTATAAAACGCTGTATGGACCGCTCAGTCCAGGACAAGAGATTCCCCAAGAAAGATACCGTCCGCTCCATAATCAGCGCCTGCGTCAACAGGTCCCTCAGCGTCGAGGATGTGCTGGCCGGGGATTATCGGCATTTCCTTCCTTTTTCCGGGGAGATCTCCTCCCTGCGTTCCAGATACTGCGATTTCAAACGCAAGAACGGATACGTGGACTATGACGATATCCTTGTTTTGATGAAGGCTTTGCTTGAGAAAGAGGAAGTCCGCGCTTCTTTCATCTCTTCCTACAGATTTGTCATGGTGGACGAGTTCCAGGACACCAACAGGCTGCAGGGTGAGATAACCCGCCTGCTGGCGGAACCGCACGGCAACGTGATGGTGGTCGGAGACGACGCCCAGAGTATTTACGGTTTCCGCGGCGCTTCTCACCGCAACATCATGAAATTCTCCGAAGTTTACCGCGGCTGCAAAATAGTCAAACTGCAGGACAATTACAGGAGCACCCAGCCCATTTTAGACCTTGCCAACAGCGTCCTGCGCAGCATGGAGAACAAATACGACAAGTCGCTGGTCTCCGCGCATTCCCGCGACGGCGAACGGCCGGCTTTTTTTATGTTCGGCGACGCCTACGACGAGGCCTGCTGGCTTGCTTCCCGGCTGGAAGAGGCGCTGGCGGCCGGACAAAGCCCCGGGGAACAGGCCGTGCTTTTTCGCTCCGCCTACGTTTCCATCCCTTTGCAGGCGGAGCTCGGCAGGAGAAGAATCGCCTTCAGGGTTTTCGGGGGCATGAAATTCTACGAGGCCGCTCACATAAAAGACGCCGTCTGTCTTTTTCGCCTGGCGCACAATCCTTCCGACGAACTGGCCTGGCGAAGGGTGCTCAAGATGAACGACGGCGTGGGAGAGAAGACGGCCGAGCGGGTGATCTCCGAGATCCGGCATTGCCGCGGAGGGATGAGGGTTTACGCCTCCATCCTTCGTTCGGGTAAATTCAAAGGCGGGCTCAAGTCCGCCCTCGAGAAACTGGCGTTTTTTCTGGAGAAGGCTTCGTCTGAACCGGACCTCGCCCTGCGTTTCGATATGATACTTGAATATTACGCGCCGTTTTTCCGGGACAGGTTCGACGACTGGCATTTGAGAAACGGCGACTTCACCGCTCTGCGGGAGATCGTGGCGCACAGCGCCTCGGCCGACGAACTCCTGGCTTCGCTGGCCATAGACCCGCCGCAACAGTGCGAAGAACGCGGAGGCATTGTCCTCTCCACCATCCATTCCGCCAAGGGGCTGGAGTGGGACAACGTTTACCTGATCGGCATGCAGGACGGGGTTTTTCCCAGCGGTTTTTCCTTCGAGAAACCGGAGGAAATGGAGGAGGAGCAAAGGCTTTTTTACGTCGCGATAACCAGGGCCCGCGGCAGGCTTATTCTTACCTTTCACAGGGAGAACGCGCGCAATCTCTTGACGCCGTTCAACCGGGTCTCCAGGTTCCTTGAACTGCCGGGGGTGGCGGATTCCATCGATAAGGAGGACGTTTTTTCCTGGAATTCAACCGGCCGGCGGGGACGCGGTGCGTATCCCGGTTGCGGCGGTGAGGGTGAGGCTCTTGACGACAGGATGTTCGATTTCCTGGACGGCGAGGTATGAAGGTCCGGCGCGTGTATAAAGGGAAAGTGATAGACCTTTCCTTGAAAAGCCTTGCGCTGCCGGACGGAGGAACTGTCTTGACCGAGGTAGTCGGGCATCCCGGAGCGGTGCTTGTGGCGCCGTTTTTGAAGAACGGCTCCTTGGTTATGATCAGACAATACCGCCCCGTGATCGGGCGATACATTTACGAGTTCCCTGCCGGGACCAGGCGCCGCGGCGAGCCTTATCGAAGTTGCGCGGAGCGGGAGCTCGCGGAGGAGACCGGCTTGCGTTCCCGGGCTTTCGCCAGGCTGGGGGAGATATACCCGGTGCCGGGATATTCCACGGAGAAGATAGTTATCTACCGCGCGGGGTCCTGCCTGAAGGGCGAGTGCAGGAGGGAGAGGGACGAGTTCATGGAGAACGTCCCTGCGACGGCAAAAGAAGCCGCGGCATTGTTCCGCCGCGGCGGTATAACGGACGCCAAGACGATCTGCGCGCTGGCGTTCCTGGGGATAATATAATGGCGGAAGAAAAAAAGACCGACGACCAGTCGTTACGACCGTCCGGAATGAATTCGGACCCCACGCTGCTGGATGATTTTGTCCGCGTATTGCGGGCGTCCCTGAACGTCTCGTCGCTTTATCCTCCGGAGCATCCTTCTTTCAAGAAATCAGCGGAGGAACTTCGCGACAAGATAAACGAGGTCCTTGCGTCCGGGATAACCGTGACCATCGGCGTGATGCCGGACAGGCTGGTTATCGCCGGGAGGGAATTCGCCGGGGCCGCTTCCTACGGGGAACTGGCGGCTTCATTGCACCAGCGCAAGATAAAAAGCGTCTCTTTTTTTCCCGGCATCACCTCCGAGGAGCTCGCTATTTTCCTTTCAGCCGTCACTTTTTCTCCTAAAGATATCGCCAAACAAGGCGGTATAAATTCCCTGTTGAACCGTTATTCTTTACACTTCGTGGCGGTGGATGATCTTGATTACCAGGATCTGCTGGAGGGCGGCGCCGGCGACTCCACCCAGGTTTGGCATTACCTGCTTGAGGAGGTGATGGCGAAGAACGACAAGCAGGCCGCTCATAATCTGGTTAAACAGATGGTCAAAGATTTTAAAGGCGCGGCGCGGCGGCTGGGGATGTCGCAGTTATTGGAAGATGAAGAGACGTCGCAGAATGTGAACCGTTTTCTGGATTATCTCTCTCATAACGATAAGACGGGTTTCCGCGAGTGCGTAAGCGGGATCGCGGAGACCGCCCTTAATGACCGCTCGAAGGAACTTGATCAGACCCAGGTCGCGAAACTGCGCAGATTCTTCCGGAATTGCACGGATGAGGATTTCGCGGCCATCTTAAGCGGAGAACTGGTCGAAAGAGACGGCCTTGATATGCTGAGCCTTAGTCTCTTCAGCCGCCTGGCGGAGGGCCGCAATCACGCCGACATAGCCGCGCTGACCGTTGACATGCTGAAAAAGGAACCGCTCTCATCCGGAGATAAGATCGCCAAGAGGATAGAGAAGCTTTTTTCCGGAGAGGCCGCCGCCGACCTCCCCGGCACTTACCGCACTTCGCTCATGCTTTTTCTGCAGAACGCTTCTTTCGGAAGCGCGCAGTCGCTTGACAGAGAGGTGCTGGAAGGGAATTATTTCTATATGCTTTTGAACCTCTTGACGCAGGAAAGGGACCCCGGGCGCGCCGCGGTGATAACCGGAAAGCTGGAATCAGACTGGAGTAAAATAATCGCGGCCGCCGATACGGATTACGTCCACAGTCTTGTCGATATAATGGATTCCCGCAGGATCAGCGACTATCCTCTCCCGAAAGAGATCGCGGAGCAGCTGGGCAGGCTGGTGGTTTCTTTTGTGGAAGAATTGATATGGGACGACAATTTTCAGGACACTTCTTTGCTGGAGATGGTGTCCGCCAGCACCAAGGGGCCGGATTTTTACCTCCACAAGATATTCGAGGAAGGCGTGATGACCTCCTGCGCGCTGAATCTTTTTATCGGACTTTTTCCGGAAGAAATGGAGGGTTTTTACGCGCGCCTTAGGTTGAAATCCGAGGATATCGGTTTCCTCGACCGGCTGATCTCTTCTTTGGAGACAACCGGCGTTCCGGCGGCGCAGAAGATATTGCAGGATATTTACGGGTTTTCCAACATTTTTCTCCGCAAGCGTATCCTGGAGGCAATGAGCACGCTTCGGCATCCGGACGATGGTTTTTTGCTCCGGGTGCTTGAGGCAGAGGAGGACGTTTCCCTGAAGAGGGAAACATTGGTGATGCTGGCGGAAGAGGGGAAAGGAGAAATGGAGGCGGCGCGTATTCTTTTCGGCATCCCCAGCCCGTGGGGAAAAAAGAACAATCTGTTGATAGCCAACATAACCGCGGCGCAGGAAGCCTCTTTTAAAGCCGCCGTTCCTTCTCTGGAATTATTGAGCAGGCGGCCTTTCTTCTGGAACGCGGCATTAAGGCGCAGGGCGTCCGAGGCCCTGCGGTATCTGAGATGACTGAAAAAATAGAAAAGACATTCAGAGGGCTGGTGATCGCTTTGCAGAAAGCCAGGCTTTACGGCACGGACCACGTCAAGTTCAGGGAGTCCATTCCCGCGGTTTACGAGAACCTGCTTGATCTGTTCCGGCACAGGAACGAACTGGTGATCGGGCTGGTCGGCAATGAGCTGGCTTTCGAGAAGGAGATATTCTTCGACTTGAGCAGGCTGCTTCAGCCGGTCATAGAATACCTCACTTCCCGGGGGATCGAACGCATATCGTTCTCGCAGGGCCTCACTTTAGAGGAGCTTGAACGTTTCGTGGTTTTTCTGGCGGTTTCCTCCGACCAGAACGACCCCGACCCGCAGGTCTGTCTCGAGCAGAGGAACATACGCAATATAACGGTCGGAAAGCTCGGCGTGGCCGGCGGGGAAGAGAAGGATAAGGATAAGCCCGGGGAATCCGTTTTCAAGATATATGAAGATTCCCTCTCCCGCTTCTCTTCGGCGATAGACGCCCTGCTGACCGGAGAGAAGGCCGACGTCCTGAGCGTCCGCATGACGCTGAACAACATCACGGAGATGCTTACCGGGCGTTACCAGGAGTTCCTGAAGCTTGCCACGGTAAAGAGGTATGATGCCGGCACGTTCGTGCACCTGATGAACGTGGCGATCCTGGGCATGTATTTCTCGGCGAAACTCGGTTTTTCGAAAGAGGACGTCAACGAAATAGGCATGGCCGGTCTGTTCCACGATATAGGAAAGCTTTACATTTCGCGTAAAATAATAACCAAGCCGGGTAAACTTACCGAAGAGGAGTTCGACCGGATAAGAAGCCATTCCTCGCTCGGCGCGGAGATACTGCTGGAGTATTCCTCTTCCCTGGGGGTATTGCCGTCGGTTGTGGCTTTCGAGCACCACCTTAAGTATGACCTGAAGGGGTATCCGCGGCTTGCTGTGCGGCGTTCGACGCTTACGGCGTCTAAAATAATAGCGATCTGCGACGTTTACGACGCGCTCTCGCAGAGGCGCAGCTACAAAAATGATTATCCGCCGAACGTCATATACGATATAATGATAAAGGACCGCGGCACGTCTTTCGATCCTGAACTGCTGGACAGCTTCTTCAGGATCATGGGGGTCTGGCCCGTAGGCACATTGCTTAAACTCAGCGACGGCAGGATAGCCGTGGTCAGGGACGAGAATCCGGACGACATCTTTCATCCTCTGGTCGAGGTGCAGGACGCGCAGGGCGCCAAAGAGATACTGGACCTGCGCAAGCTCGCCGGAACCGTGGAGGTGGAGCGGGCCCTGAATCCGTTGACCGACGGTAAGGAATACCTGGCGCTTATTTGATCCGGGGCCTGCAGGACGGCGGGAAGTTGCGGCGCGACACAGCGGATGACGGCGGAGTAAGAATGCGGATCACGCGCTTTTTTGTCTTTCGCGGTCCTGTGATATATCTACCGGGGGGAGGGAGAATGTTTAAGAATCTTGCGGTTTTCGGTTTATTGACGGCGGCTGTGTTCTTGTCCGGCTGTGGAACGCTGGAACAAGCCAGGTCCGCGGAAGAATGTCAAAGCCGCGTGCGCGATTTGAATCAAAAGCTGACAGAGTTGAGCCGGCAGAAGGACGAGCTTTCCGTGCGCAACGCCGAGCTAATGGAGTCTTCGCGCGAAAAGATAAGCGACCTGGAAAAGGCGAAGCGTGACCTCGCGGAGAGCCTTAACAGCGAGCTCAACGATTACAAGGCCAAACTGCAGATGACCGAGCGCGGCCTGGTGATTACCTTTATGGCCGAAATTTTCTTCGATTCCGGCAAGGTCTGGATAAGGGAAAGCGCCAAGCCGATACTGCGCAAAGTGGCGCGCGTGCTGAATAACGATGTCCCCGACGCCAGGGTGGCGGTAGAAGGGCACACCGACGACGTGCCGATAAGACATTCCGGCTGGCGTTCCAATTGGGAGCTTTCCACCGGCAGGTCGCTTTCCGTCCTGCATTATTTCATAGACGAATGCGGGGTCTCGCCGCAGCGTTTATCCGTCAACGGTTACGGCGAATACAGGCCGGTGGCTTCCAATGATACCGCGGCGGGCAGGCGTCAGAACCGGCGCGTGGAGATCATCATTCTTCCTTCCAAGATCAGCAAAGTGCGTAAATAGAGGATCCGTCCGCTGTATGGATTACCGGCAAAAGGAGCTGTAATGTGCGTAGAACTTTCACTCCAGGATATGCGTAAAAGATTGTTCGCCTTGCTTCAGGAAGAGGCGTTGAAGAAGGGGGACTTCACCCTTTCTTCCGGAAAAAAGAGCGGCTATTATCTCGACGGCAGGGTGATCACGCTCACCCCGGAAGGGGCTTTCTTGACCGCGGGGATATTCCTTGAGATGCTCAAAGACGCTTTACCCGATGCGGTGGGCGGTCCCACTCTGGGAGCAGACCCCATAGCCGGGGCGCTGGCCTGCTTGAGCCATTTGCGGGGGACGCCGGTGAAGACCTTCATAGTGCGTAAGGCCTCTAAAGGTCACGGTATGCAAAGACAGATTGAAGGTCCGTCCATAGCGCGCGGCGCCGAGGTCGTGCTGGTGGATGACGTCGCCACTACCGGGGGGGCGTTGATAGAGGCCAAAACCGCCCTGGATAACGCGGGTATAACGGTTTCCCGCGCCTTGGTGATCGTGGACAGACAGGAAAACGCCGAGAGTAACCTCGCCGCGTCCGGCTTGAAACTGGAATCTATATTCAAGATATCGGAGTTCGAAGTTTGATCCTTCTCTATCCCGCGTTTCAAAGACCTTTTCGGATAGCGGCGTCCTCTTTTCCCGCCTTAAATGGCGGAGCGCCGTTTGGCGTGTAAAATCTAAGGAATGTGCTTAAATGAAAGCTTCCGGAGCTGACATAATCGTGATAGGCGCCGGCCCGGCCGGCATGATGGCGGCTATAGGCGCCGGCCGGATAGGACGGCGGGTGCTTCTGTTGGAGCGGAACGCCTCCTGCGGAAAGAAGCTCCTTTTGAGCGGCAAGGGCCGTTGTAATCTCTCCAACGCCTGTTCCCGTGAAGAATTTTTCCGCAGGTTTTCCGGGCAAGGGGCATTCCTCAGGAACGCGCTGGATAAATTCTATTACCCGGAACTTACCGCTTTTTTCGCTGAACGCGGCCTTGAACTGGCGGTGGAGCGGCAAGGCAGGATATTCCCGCGCAGCGGGGGAGCCTCCGGGGTCCTGCGCGTTCTGCTCGCGGAATTGAAGAAATTCGGTGTGCAAACGGTCTTCGGCTGCCGCGTCCGCGGCATAGAGACCGCGGGAGGCCGCGCGCGCGGGGTCGCGCTGCAAGGATCCGGCAGGCTCGCCGCCGGGAAAGTGATACTGGCCAGCGGCGGGGTTTCTTACGCCTTCACCGGCTCAAGCGGCGACGGCCACGAAATGGCGCGCGCTCTTGGGCACGATGTCACTCCTTTGCTGCCGGCGCTCGCCCCCTTACGCACGGCGCGGCAATATCCGTCCCTGGACGGGCTGCTGCTGAAGAACGTGAAGGCCGTGTTTTCTTTTGCCGTCAAGGGCAGGAAAAAACGCCTCGAGTCGCCTGTGGGGGAGATCGTCTTTCATTCCCGCGGCATAGGTGGAGCATTGATCTTGTCTATAAGCGGCAGGATCTCCCGTTTACTCGCCGAAGGGGAGAAAGTCGATCTGGAGATAGACCTTAAACCCGGCCTGGAGCGCGCCGTGCTGGAAGCGAGGTTGTTGCGTGAATTCGGGTCCGCTCCCGGGTCAAGAATAGAAAAAATACTTTGCGCGCTTATGCCGGCAAGACTGGCCGCGGTATTCTGCCGTGAGTGCGGGGTGGAATGCCGTAAACAGGCCGGACAGATCACTTCCGCGGAGCGCGGCAGGCTCGTAGAGCATATGAAGAGTTTCGCTTTTAACATAAAAGGCGCTTCTCTGCAGGAGGCGATGGTTACTTGCGGAGGTGTATCCTTGAAGCAGATCGATCCTCGCAGCATGGAATCCAGGCTGGTCAAGGGTCTTTATTTCGCCGGAGAGATAATCGATCTGGACGCCGACACCGGAGGTTTTAATCTTCAGGCGGCCTTTTCCACCGGCTACCTGGCCGGAGAGAGCGCCGCTTCCGCCGGCGAGGGGGATGTTCGATGAAGAGAAGCGAAAAAACCGTGTTATACCTGGCCTCCGCGTCCAAAGCGCGCGTTAGAATACTCTCGGACCTGGGCTTGATTTTCAAGTCCCTTCCTGTGGCCATCCCGGAACACGGGGTAAACGGCGGCAAGGTAAAGTCGTTTCCGGCGCTGGTAAAACGCAACGCGCGCCTGAAGGCGCTCGCAGCGGCCGAAAAGATCCCGGAGGGCGTGGTGATCGCGGCGGATACCGTCTCCGGGCATAACGGCGTGATCTATGGGAAACCGCGCTGCCGCGCGGAAGCGGTCTCGATGCTGAAGAAGCTCTCCGGTTCGGCGCAGCGCGTTTACACCGGGATAGCCGTCGCGCGCAAGGACCTCCGGGGCAGGCTGAATATAAAGACCGCCTCGGAGAGGACGACTGTGTATATGGACAGGCTTTCCGCCGAGGAGATACGGTCTTACGTCTCCGCCGGCTCGGCCCTGGGGAAAGCGGGAAGTTTCGATATTCAGGGCAGGGGGGCTTTTTTTATCAGGAAGATAGACGGGTGCTTTTACAACGTGGTCGGACTGCCGGCGCGTCTTTTATACCGCATGCTCAAGGAAATGAAAATAAGCCTGCTGGTTCTTCTGCCCTTTATTTTGCTTTGCGCCGGATGCGCCACCGAATACAACGCCTCCACCGGCAGGATGGAGTCTTATTACTACAGCACCGAGAGGGAAGTGCGCGCCGGGGAAGCGGTCGCCAGGGCGGTCGAGAGGGAGCATAAACTTGCCGAGGATCCTTTATTGCAGGAAAAGGCCGGGCGCATAGGCTCGCGTATCGCTTCGGTATGCGGGCGCAAAGAGATAAAATACACCTTCAAGGTCCTGGACGACGAAGAGATAAACGCCGTTTCTCTGCCGGGGGGATTCGTTTACGTGAATAAAGGCGTGCTGGAAAAGGCTTCTGGTGACGACGAGGTGGCGGGAGTCCTGGCGCACGAGGTGGGGCACATCGTTTGCCGGCACAGCATAAAGAAGATGCAGGGTATGACCGGCTATACGCTCCTGCGCATACTACTGGCGCAGGCGCCGGACCCCGGAAAAGTGGGGACAGCCGCCGACGCCGCCTTCACCGAACTTATGCTGGGGTATTCCCGGGAGGACGAACTGCAGGCGGACGCGCTCGCGGCCCGCTATATGAAAGAGGCCGGATATGATCCCCGGGCGATGATTTCTTTCCTGGAGCGGCTCTGGCAGGATGGGAAACGCCGGCCGCCCAGGCGGATGTCTTATTACAAGACGCACCCTTACATCCCGGACAGGATCAGGGTGGTAAAGCGGGAACTCGGAGAGAAAATGGATTTCACCGATTACATCAATATAGAACAGCTTCCGGCGGGACAGGATGCTACTCATTAAACATATCATATTCCAGGGGGTGTTATTTATGACGGCGCTTGGTTCTGCTTTAGCGCAGGATAATCCTTTCGGCGTGCTGGAATTCCTGCATTGGGATCATTCCTGGAACGCCAATAAATATCACACGCGGGCGGAACTGGACAGGGCCGCCGACGCCGTTCTGCACTGCGGGGCGGGCATCGTGCGGGTGGATTTTCTCTGGCAGGACATAGAGCCGTCGCCGGGCCAATATGATTTTGCCAAGTATGACAGGATAGTGGATGCGCTCTCCTCCAGGGGTATCGAGATATTGGGTATATTGGACTATAGTTCCGATTGGGCCTCGGCGTGCGGGAAATGGAACTGTCCGCCGCGTGATTTCGCCCTTTTCGCCGCTTATGCCGCGCGGGTCGCCGGCCGTTACAAAGGGAGAGTTAAATACTGGGAGATATGGAACGAACCGGACTCGGCGGTTTACTGGCAGCCGCAGGACAGGATGAAGGAGTATTGCCGTCTGCTGGAGCTCTCTTACAAAGCGCTAAAAGAGGCCGACCCCGGCTGTAAGGTCTTGAACGGCGGACTGGCCAAAGGCCTTTCCAGCGTGAACGTTCTCTATGACAACGGGGCCGCGCCGTATTTCGACATACTCAACGTGCATATCTTCGAATCCCCTTTGAGCGAAGGCGCCTTGAGCAGGATCAGGGCGTTCCCGCGCCTGGTGCGCAAAGTGATGGCGCGCAACGGAGACCAAGACAAGAAAATATGGATAACCGAGACCGGCTGTCCGGGCGCCGCCGACCGGTCCGTCAAAGGCTGGTGGCTGGGAAGAAACCCCGATGAAAAAGAACAGGCGGAGTGGCTGGTTTCCGTTTACGCCGAGCTGACAAAAGCCGAAGGGGTGGAGAAAGTCTTCTGGGCATTTTTGCGCGACTGTAACCGTCATTGGAAGAACGGAACGGATTATCTGGGACTGCTGCGCTGGGACTTCAGCGAGAAGCCGGCTTTCGGCGCCTACTCGCGCGCCAGCAGGGAATGGAAAGAAAACAACGGGAGGTAACCTTATGTTCGCATTCGCAAACTTTCTCGGCGCGGCGGCCCATGTCGTGGACATACTTTTGACCGTTTATTACTGGCTCATATTGATCAGGGCAGTGATCAGCTGGGTCAGCCCGGACCCCTTCAATCCGCTGGTGCAATTCCTCGTCAAAAGCACCGAGCCTGTCCTCGAACCGATCCGCAGGATCCTGCCCGCCGGCCTGCGTTTCGGCATAGACATCTCTCCGCTTATCGCGTTCCTGCTGATCGTTTTTTTGCGTTCCTTCCTGGTCAGGACCCTGGTTGACTGGAGCCTGAGACTGGGATAGACAAACAGTAAAGCACGAGGCGAGAGGGGAGAGGACCGCAGAAATGTGTTTCAAACGGGTCGGGTGTGTAACTATGTTATTATTGGCGGATTCTTTTTCTCTTGCTGTCCCCGTTTTTGCCGGGCACGAGGAGGGAACTGACATAATAGTGGTGCGCAGGAGCGGCGGCGCTATCTACAGCCTGGACAGGGGATCCATATCGTCTTACGCGCCGCTCCAGTCCGCCCTGGGTCCGGCCGGTTTACTGCCTCTGGAGAGTGAGTTCAAGGGTCCCGGCGGCGACGGCCAGGCGGACCTTTCTCTGCGCGGAGGCGGATTCGAATCCCTGTTGGTAACCGTGGACGGCGCGCGCGTCAACGATCCCCAGACCGGGCATTATACCTGTGACATTCCGCTTACCGCCGCCGATATCGAGCGCGTCGATCTGCGCGGCCCGGCCGGAGAAAACGCCGGCGGCGCGGTCTCCGGAGGGCTGGATTTCACGCGCCGCCTGCCGCTGGAAAATGAGAACGTCATTTCAGGCTCTTTCGGCAGTCATTCCTTGTCTTGCGGGTTATTGAGTTTCACGCGCGGCAACGGCGAGTCCGGAGCGCGGGCATCCGTCTTGAGAAGGCGTTCCTCCGGATTCCGCGAGGACACCGCCTTTGAGAACAGCATCGTCACTTTCTCCGGGCTTTTACGCGCGGATAACACCGCGCTGAAGGCGGACTGGGGATATCAGGATAAATATTTCGGGGCCTATGATTTCTACACCCCGGGCAAAGGATACCTTTCCGACGAGCGCACGCGCACGCACCTGGCGGAGGTTTCTTTCTCCGTAGAGAAAGACGGGATGGCTTTGAGCCCGTCTTTTTTCTGGCGCCGGCATTACGATACCTTCCAGCTCGACCGGAGCAAACTGCGCAGTTCGTATCTCAATCATCACCGCACCGACGTGCTGCGCCCGGCTGTGGACTTCAGCCTGGAGGGGGCCGACGGCGAAAAAGTTCGTTCGGGGGCGGAATATGCTTCCGAGCGCATAGTTTCCCGCACCCTCGGTAACCACAACAGGGATATTCCGGCGGTGTGGGTATCGCTGCGGTCGGCGCAGTCCGGCAGGCTCGCGGCATCGGCCAAAGCCAGGCTTGATTCTCCCGACAGGGGAGATGATATCGTTTCCGCGGGGATGGATCTTTCTTGCGCCCTGTCCGGGCCGTATTCCTTGAAAGGGGCCGTTTCCGCGGACGGTCGGCTGCCGAGTTTCACGGAATTGTATTATCTTGACCCCACCACTTCCGGCAGCGAAAGTCTGAAATCGCCGCGCTCTCTTACCTGTGAAGCGGCTTTACAAAGGTCGGTTTCGGGCTTGAGCTGGCAGGGAGGGGTTTTTTACCGCCGGGAAAAAGACGTCATAGACTGGATAAAATGGGACTCCGGTCAGTCGGTCTGGCGTGCTGAGAATCTCTCCCGGCTTGATACCGCCGGCCTGGAGGGGAGATTCCGGACCGAGATTTCGAAGATATGTTCTTTCTCCTGGAATTACGCTTATACCTTGCGCGTTGACCGGGAAGCGGGCGTTATTTACAAGTACGGGCCGGGTTATACCAGGCATCTTTCCAATGCCGTTGTCGATCTCTTTTTGCCTTTCGGCACGCAGACTTTTGCCGTAAAATATACCAAGAAGCCGTCCAGGGACCCCTGGGTCATATTCGATATGATACTGCGCCGGCGGCTCAATGCCCGGACTTCGTTGTTCTGCTCTGTCTCGAATCTCTTCAACAGCGAGTATCAGGATATAGAGGGAGTGCCGCGTCCCGGCCGCTGGATAGAAGCGGGATGCGAAGTGAGTTGGTAAAGATGGAGAAGAAAACTTATGCGTAAAATCATCTTGAATGCCGGCGCCTTGCTCGATAAAGTGCGGAAAGAAGCGCCGGTGGTGCATCACCTGACAAATTGGGTTACCGTTTACGACTGCGCGCAGGCCGTAAAATCTTTCGGCGCCTCCCCGGTAATGGCGCACGCCGTGGAAGAGGCGGCGGAGATGTCCGGTATAGCTTCGGCGCTGGTGCTGAACATCGGCACCCTAACCGCCGATGTCCTGGAGGCGATGAAAAAGGCCTGCGGCGCCGCCAATAAAAAGGGCATCCCGGTGGTGCTCGACTGCTGCGGGGCGGGGGCCACACGTTTCAGGGATGAAAGTTGTCTCGCGCTGGTCAAGGATTTCAGGATAGCCATCATCAAAGGTAATGCCTCCGAGATCTGCCGTATGAGCGGCGGTGCTTCCGTTACCAAAGGCGTTGACTCCACTTTATCCGCTTCAGCCGTTGATATGAGCGTTACGGCCGGAAAACTCGCGAAAGATAAAGATTGCGTGGTGGCCGCCACAGGCGTGGAGGACATAGTAACCGACGGGCGGAAAGTTTACGCGGTCAGGAACGGGCATCCTTTAATGTCCGGCGTGGTCGGCACCGGATGTATGGCGGCGTCGGTGATAGGCACTTTCGCGGCCGTGGAGAAGGATTTCGTTGCCGCGGCGGCCTGCGGGCTTGTCTGCTTTGAGATCGCCGCGGAGCTGGCGGCGCGAAGATGCAAAGGGCCGGGGAGTTTTAAGGCGGCGCTCTTTGACCGCGTTCATTCACTGAAAAAGGATACCGTGCTTAAAATGCAGCGGGTTTACACTTCTGATTGATCCGGTTTGGCTATCATAAGGAGGATTGACAATGGAAAATCTTGAGATGTTGAAAGCGAGAAGAAGCGTCCGGTCGTATCAGGACAAAGCGTTGAATAAAGACGATATAGAGAAGATAGTGGATTGCGCAAGGTTCGCCGCCACGGCCCGCAATGTCCAGCCCTGGGAGTTCGTGGCGGTTACCGAAAGCAAGACGCTTGAAAGCCTCGCCGCCCTCGCCGAGAACGGCAGGTTCCTTGCGCAGGCCAAGGCCTGTATCGTTGTGTTCTGCGTTGATACGAAGTATTACCTGGAAGACGGCTGCGCCGCCACGCAGAATTTACTGCTCGCCGCCTCCATGCTTGGCATCGGCTCCTGCTGGGTCGCCGGGGACAAGAAACCCTACGCTCCGCAGGTCTCGGAACTGCTGGGAGTCCCGCGGCAATACAAGCTGGTCAGCCTGGTCGCTTTGGGGCATCCGCGCAAAGAGGATCAAGCCGGGAACCCGCGAAAAAGGCCGTTGAAGGAAGTTTTGCACTGGGAGAAGTTCTGAGAACGGGAAGAGTATCTTATCGGTAAAGAGGCTTTAGAACAGTGCGGAAGGAGGGAGTTGAACCCTCACACCTCTCGGCACAGGCTTCTGAGACCTGCGTGTCTGCCATTCCACCACTTCCGCATTACTTATCAGAGATTTATGTAACAAGGTAGTAGTATATTCCAGCCCCTTTGATTTGTCAATAATCATTGTCCAATCCGTCTTTTGTTGTTATAATATTTTTCCCTCGGAAACCGCGATATATGCTTTTTCGCAGCCGGAGCTTTAAGATATGCTGTTAGAATCATTTAAGATCACAAGCCTGGCCATGGCCCAGATATTTCTGCTGGGAGGTATCGGCTATTTTCTCGTGCGCAGGAACCTGTTGGGCGATTCCTGCCTTTTGACGTTAGGCCGCCTAAGCATGGATGTGACGCTGCCCATGATGATATTCGTGCAGATCAGCAGGGAATTCAAGTTCAGCCTTTATCCGGACTGGTGGATATTCCCGCTGATGAGCCTGGCGGTTACCTTTGCCGGCGCTCTGGCGGCGTTGATCTTTTTGCCCTTGATCGGTAAAGGCAGGCGAATGACGGAGTTCGTCAGCCTGGCCGCTTTCCAGAATTCCGGGTATCTGCCCCTGGCTTTGATAGCGGCTATGCTGCCGCGCGAACATGCCGGGCCGATGTTCATTTACACGTTTCTTTTCCTGATGGGTTTCAACCTGTTGATCTGGTCTTTCGGGGTATATATGCTTTCGCGCGCCCAGGAAAGGAAATTTTCCCCCGCGAGCCTTTTCAGCGCTCCGGTGGTCGCCACGCTGGCCGGGCTGTTGGCCGCGGGTTTCGGCCTCAACCGGTTCCTGCCGGATTTCCTGATGAATCCGTTGAAGATGACCGGGGACTGTACCTTGCCGCTGGCGTTGTTCGTGGTGGGCGGCGGCCTGGCGCGTATAAACCCGGGGGACAGCGCCGGTTCCAGGCAGGTCTTTTTACTTTGTGTGTTAAAATTGCTTTTGCTGCCGCTGGCAGGGCTGGCGCTGGTGGGGTTATTAAAAATGCCGTATCTGACCGGGCTGCTGCTGGTGATGCAGCTGGCTATGCCTCCGGCGACCTCGCTTTCCGTGATCGTGATGACCGGTAACAACCGTGACCTGCTTATCAGCCGCGGCATATTCTTCGGGCATCTGGCCAGCCTGTTGACCATACCGTTAATATTAAGCATGTATTTCACTTTCTTCCCGGCAAAATGAGTGAAAATATCGCGAAGAATCATAAGGCCTATCGGGACTACGAGATACTCGAGAAACTGGAAGCGGGGATAGAGTTAAAGGGAAGCGAGGTCAAGTCCCTGCGTATGGGCCGGATCAATCTTAACGACAGTTTCGCCCGCATCGACGGCGGGCAGCTGATATTGTATAATCTGCATATAAGCCCTTATGCCGAGGCGAGTTATTTGAACGTCGATTCCGTCAGACAGAGGCGGCTCCTGGTGCATAAACGCCAACTGCTTGCCTGGGCGGACAAGACCGCCAGGCGCGGGCTTACCATCGTCCCGACCAGGGTCTATTTCAACGCGCGCGGTTTCGCCAAACTTGAACTGGCGCTCTGTAAAGGCAAGAAACTGCACGACCGCAGGGACGATATCAAGAAGCGCGAAACCGATAGGGAATTGAAGCGCGTTCTAAAGAGCAGGCGGCGTTGAGGCCGGCGATTCCCTGCGCAGGATATGCGCTTTGCGCCGCTTGAACAACGGTTTGGTCCGGGAAATACAGGGTCAAGGCATTGTCGGAGGATTGCTTCGCGGCGCTCCGATGTGATATACTATATAAAAGGGGGTGAAAGGGTTCGACTTAGGGCAGTCGGGTAAAAACAGCATGCCGCGGAAGCAGGGTTGGCCGCGTAAAACAAACCTTGCAAACTACAAACGCTAACAACAGAATCAATGCGTTTAACACCGTTCCGGTAGTTCCTTTCGCGGGAACTATGGGAATGGCCCCAGTCTTAGCTAATTAATTAGCTAAGCCTCTCTGCGGGTTTCGCCTACGGCCTGTAAGAGAGCCTTAGTAGGCTGGCCCGGTTTTTTGCTCCCGAAAACCGGGCGAGATCAGGGAGCTACGGTCCTTCCGGTCGTGTTTATCCGGACGGCTGGACTGAAGTTTAAAAGATAAACTAAGCATGTAGCGGTTTCTACCGGATTACTTAAGGACGCGGGTTCGATTCCCGCCACCTCCACCAGTTTGTTCAAGGCGCTGTTTGGATGCCCGGATGCAAGACGATTCCCGCCCGGGCAAACAAGCGGCGCCTTTTCTTTCGGGCGCCGAAGAGTTTCGAAATGCTCTCTGCCGGGGCTCGCCGCCGCGTAAGCGTATTTTTTGTTGACAAATGATACCAATATGATATCATTACATTGTCGTTAAGAAGGAGAAGAAGGTGAAACTTATTACGCGTGATACCGATTATGCGGTGCGGATCCTCTGCTATCTATCCGGAAAAAAAGAGAGGACGGCCGTTGTTGAGATGGTGCGGGAGCTCAAAATTCCGGCGGCTTTCCTGCGGCGCATAGCTCAGCGTTTGTCCAAGGCCGGGATATTGACTTCCGCAAAGGGTTTTAACGGAGGTTTTATCCTCTCGGCTAAACCCCGGGATATAAGGCTGCTTGATGTGGCGGAGATCTTCCAGGGCAGTTTCAGTTTGAATGACTGTTTGTTCAAGCGAAGGATATGCCCGGACAGGAAGACATGTTTTTTACGCCGGCAGATACTCGATATCGAGAAATACGTTTTGGAGAAATTCACGTCCTTGACCGTTGGGGACATTCTGGCAGGAGGCAGTATTGATGGCCAAAAGAAAAATAATCAGGATAGACGAGAATAAATGTAATGGCTGTGGAGAGTGTCTGCCGAATTGTCCTGAAGGCGCGATTCAGGTGATCGCCGGCAAGGCCCGTTTGGTGTCGGATTTGTTCTGCGACGGCCTGGGGGCGTGTCTGGGCCATTGCCCTCAAGGGGCTATCAGTATCGAGACGCGGGAGACGCAAGCCTATGATGAAGAGAAGGTAATGGAGAATATTGCCGGGCAGGGAGCGGAAGTGATCGCGGCTCATTTGAAGCATTTGCGCGAACATGGCGAGCGTGAATATATGCGCCGGGCGCTCGCGTTTCTGCGCGCTAAAGGGATAGCGTTTTCCGAAGCAGTTAACGGTCATGACCACGGCTCGTGTGGCTGTCCCGGAGCAAAGGTCATGGACTTCTGTCGGGAGCGGGAGGAAGCGCCGCGGCAGACAGCGGCGCGTCAAGGTTCGCAGTTGCGGCAATGGCCTGTGCAGATGGCTTTGGCACCTGCCGAGGCCCCGTATTTTGACGGCGCCGACCTTTTGATTGCCGCAGACTGCGTGGGATTCGCCTGCGCGGATTTCCACCGGGACCTGCTTAAGGGCAGGATACTGTTGGTCGCGTGTCCCAAACTGGACGATCTGCAGGCGCATAAAGATAAGATCAGCAGGATCATCCGGCAGAACAGCCTGAAATCGGTCACGTATGCGCGCATGGAAGTGCCGTGCTGCGCCGGTTTAAAAGATATTATTCGGCAGGCGTTGGCAGATTGCGGTAAAACGGATATTCCGTTCAACGAGGTGGTCATCGGTATCAAGGGTGAAAGGTTGTGATGTTCGATAGATGTCCGGGCCAGGATAAACGCAATCTGAAGATAGAGAAGATCAAGTGCGCCTCGTGCGGCTATGAGGCGGAGATGTTTTCCGATGAACTGAAGGTCCATTGTCCTAAGTGTAAGAATGATATCTTTCGCCGGCGGCTGCCTTCGTGCGTGGACTGGTGCAAGTATGCGCGGGAATGCCTGGGGCCGGAGAAATGGAAACAACTAAAAGGAGGGGGATAATGTTTTGTTATCAATGTCAGGAAACTGTTAAGAACACCGCTTGCACTATCAAGGGCGTGTGCGGCAAGAATGAGGGGACCGCGAATTTGCAGGATCTGTTGATCAATCTCCTGCAGGACGCTTCGGTTTATGCCGAAAGCGCGCGAACAGGATTTGACCGCCAACAGGGAGAATTCGTCTATCGCGCTTTGTTCGCCACGATCACCAACGCTAATTTCGACGACGATGCGATCGTCGAGCTGATCAGACAGGCCTCCGAGCGGCTGCCGGGGTGCGCCGGCTGGAAAGAGCCGGAAAAAGAAGCGCTGTGTGAGAAAGCCAAAGACGTCGGCATCCTGAGTTACAGCAGTAATGAGGATATCCGGTCGCTTAAAGCGCTTCTTTTATACGGTATCAAAGGCGTTGCCGCGTATGCCGAGCACGCCGCTGTGCTGGGTTTTTATGACGCGAACATTACAGTTTTTCTGGCGCGGGCCCTGTCTTCGCTCAAGAAAGATATCTCCGCGGAAGCGCTCACCGCTCTTGTCCTGGAGGCGGGACAAACCGCGGTCAAGGCTATGGCTCTCCTGGATGAGGCCAATACCAAGACCTACGGCCATCCTGAAGCGACCAGAGTCAATATCGGGGTGCGCAAGAATCCGGGTATTCTTATCTCCGGACACGACCTCAAGGATATGGAGGAACTGCTTCAGCAGACCGAGGGCACAGGCGTGGACGTTTACACCCACGGCGAGATGCTTCCGGCGAATTATTACCCCGCGTTCAAGAAGTTTAAGCATTTCGTGGGGAATTACGGAAGTTCCTGGTGGCATCAGAATCAGGATTTCGAGACGTTCAACGGGCCGATCCTAATGACCACCAATTGCGTCATCCCGGTCAAGGATTCCTATAAAGACAGGATATTTACCACAGGCGTGACGGGCTATCCCGGAGTAAAACATATCCCTGCCCGCCGCGACGGCAAGGCGAAGGATTTTTCCGAGATCATCGCTTTGGCCGGGAAATGTCCCGCGCCTGAAGAGATCGAGACCGGCGCCATTGTGGGCGGTTTTGCCCATAACCAGGTGCTCGCGCTTGCCGACAAAGTCGTTGCCGCAGTCAAATCCGGCGCTATCAAGAGGTTTGTGGTCATGGCCGGCTGCGACGGCAGACAGGCTCCCCGCGCTTATTTCACGCAGTTGGCGGAAGCATTGCCTAAAGACACGGTTATCCTGACTGCCGGATGCGCGAAGTACCGTTATAACAAACTGGCTCTGGGCGAGATAGAAGGTATTCCCCGGGTGCTTGACGCCGGCCAGTGCAACGACTCTTATTCGCTGGCAGTGATAGCGCTCAAGCTCAAAGACGCCTTCGGATTGAAGGATGTCAATGATTTGCCTATTTCTTTTGATATCGCCTGGTATGAACAAAAGGCGGTAGCGGTACTCTTGGCGCTGTTGTATCTGGGATTTAAGGGCATACGCCTCGGGCCCACTCTGCCGGCATTCTTGTCGCCCAATGTCCTCAAAGTGCTGGTGGAGACGTTCGGCATCAAACCGACGGGAGAGGTTCAAGCCGATATCCAGGCCATGATGTCCGGCTCATAAAACAGACGGAGGTTTTTTATGCTTAATGTACTTCAAGGGATCCCGTATCAAGCTGAAGGTATGGGGAAGCGCAAACTTGTCGACGAGAAGCATTTGTTGGTTATGCAGATCGCCTTAAGAGCGGGGCAATCGGTCCCGCAGCATAACGCGAATTCAAACGTGCATCTTCTGGTTTTGAGTGGCGAGGTAACTGTAACCATAGATAACGACGGCCATATGCTCAAGCAGGGAGATCTTTTAGCGGTCGCGTTCAAGTCTTCCATGAGCATAAAGAATATCGGGGCGCAAGAGGCAACCTTTCTCGTCATCAAGACTCCGAATCCCTGCGAAATGCAAAAATGAGCGAAAGGGAGAGGAGCGCTTCGGCCGTCAAGCCGAAACAAAAATATACCAAAGATTATTCAGAAATGTTATAATACTGCGGATTCGCAGGAGATTGGATCCCGGCAGTTTTTAAGCAGGGTCCCTCTTGAGGTTTTTAAGGCAGTGCAAGGCGTTAAACCATAACCGTAAGCGAAAAAGAAACCCCGGCGCCTGTCCAAAGTAGTTCGATAGGTTCACTACCAAGGCTTGTCGAAGGAACAGCCCGGGAAGCTTCATTTATGCCTTTAGACAAGACAGGTAACTATTCTTCGGCCCGTTTCTTCAAGGCGGTCTTTTGCGCCGTCTGTTCGGTGTTATCGGCGGCCGCGATCTACGGTTGCGCCACGGTTTCCCCGGGAAGCAAACCGGTATGCCGTATTTCGGGAGTTGACTACGTATCGCTGGTCTCGGTTTGCGCCCCGGCCGGAGTCAAGACCGAATACGACGCTTTTTCCGGCAAGGCCCGTCTTTTTAACAATAAACATGAAATCGTCCTGCGTACCGGCGACGACGCCATGCTTTACGACGGCGAGCTGCGGCATCTTTCGCGCGTTTTGCAGGTGCACCGCGGTTCGCCTGTAGTCGCCTCTTCCTGCGTGGAGCAACTGATGCTTCTTTTCGGTCCGTCCGGCCCGGCAATAACGGAGAAGAAGCCCGTTTTTCACGGCATAAAGAAGGTCGTTATAGACCCGGGGCACGGAGGATACGACCCGGGGGCCATAGGCCGCAACGGCCTTAAGGAAAAGACGGTAACCCTGGATGTCGCCAAACGCCTGACTTCCATACTGCGCGGTTCAGGAGTGGATGTGGTGATGACGCGTTCCACGGACGTCTTCATCTCGCTGGAACGCCGCGTGGAGATCGCCAACGCATCCGGCGCCGACCTTTTTATCAGCATTCATATAAACGCCAGCCGTCAGCGCAGCCTGAACGGCTTCGAGGTTTATTACGTTTCTCCGCAGGTAAACGATTATAAACGCGCCAGGGAAGCGGCCGGAGAGTATTCGCTGCGCCTGCCGGAAGAGGAGGAGAAGGATATCCCTTATGAAGCCAAGCGCATACTCTGGGATATGTTCTATTCTTACAGCCGGGCCGAGTCTTCCGCCCTGGCAGGGCATATCTGCGACAAGATCGCCTGTGAGATGAAGATGAAAATTCTCGGCGTCAAGAACGCCCGTTTCCACGTGCTCCGCGGTGCCAATATGCCGGCTGTGCTCATAGAAGCGGGGTTCGTCTCCAATCCCTCCGAAGAGGCGCAGTTACGGAATTCGCGCTACCGTCAGCGGCTGGCTGATTGTATCGCGCGCGGACTGGAGAGCTACACCGCCGAAACCATGGCCTGTTTGGAATGAACAAGGGGTTATTCTCCTGCGCAGATTAAGTTTAGCTAATCGGACCCTTGTGGGGAATTGGAATAAGAGTTAAGTATTGTGTCCCCGGAAAGCGGGCCGCGGCCCGCTGAATAAACTGAAAGGAATGCGGCGTGAAGAGAGCCATTGGGGTTTTTGATTCCGGGGTTGGAGGTCTTACGGTAGTAAAAGAGCTTTCGCGGCAGATGCCGTCGGAAGATATCGTTTACTTCGGCGACATCGCGCGCGTGCCTTACGGCATAAAATCGCAGGAAACCGTCATCAGGTTCTCCATCGAGAACACCCTTTTTCTCCTCAAGCAGAATGTCAAGCTGATATGCGTTGCCTGTAATACCGTTTCCAGTCTCGCGCTGCCGGTGATCAGGCACCATTTCCGCGTTCCCATCGTCGGCGTGATCTCTCCCGGCGTCAGGGAAGCGGTTTACGCCACGCGCAGCAAGCGCATCGGGGTCATCGGCACCGCCGGCACCATCAGAAGCCGCGCCTACGAGAAGGAGATCAGGCATCTCGACCCGGCCGTGAAAGTTACCGCGCTGCCCTGTCCGCTTTTCGTGCCGTTCGTGGAAGAAGGCTGGCTGAACGGGGAAGTGGTGGAAAAGGTGGTGAGGCATTATATGCGGCCGTTGAAGAAGGCCGGGGTGGATACCGTGGTGCTGGGCTGCACCCATTACCCGTTGCTTAAACCCATGCTCAAGAAAGTGCTCGGACCGGAGGTTACGCTGATAGACTCGGCGAAACAGGTGGCCATGGAGGTAAAAAAGATACTCGCCGCCGACGGGGAATTAAACTGCGGGATGAAGGCGGGCAGGAACAGGTTTTACGTCAGCGACAATCCTCACTGGTTCAGCAGCCTGGCCAAACGATTTTTGGGGAAGAAGGTTGACGACGTCAGCAAAGCGGTAACTTTTTAATCCCCTCGCCCAGAAATCCCCGGCTTTCAAGCCGGTTTTACCGTTACCTGAGAAGGATATGATTCCATGTATACCATAAAAGTGGAAGGACATTTCAGTTCCGCGCACAACCTGCGCGGATACAAAGGTAAATGCGAATCGCTGCACGGCCACAACTGGAAGGTCGAGGTTGCCGTTACCGCCGCGGGCCTGGACTCCTGCGGAATGGTGATGGATTTCAAGACGCTGAAACAGGAGCTTGAGGGACTGCTCGTTGAACTCGACCATAAATATTTGAACGAGGTGCCGTATTTCAAAGAGGTTAATCCAACCTCGGAGAACATCGCCGGATATATTTACGCTTCCTTGAAGAAAAGGGTCGCTGGTTTGAGTTCCGTGCGCGTCTGGGAATCTGAAAATTCCTCGGCTACGTATTATGAGTAAGAAACGCGCGGTAGTATTGCTTTCCGGTGGGATGGATTCGGCGGTGGCGTTTTACCTGGCGCTGAACCGCGGGTTCAACTGCCTCTGTTTGAGTTTCGACTACGGGCAGAGGCACGTCAAGGAGACCGCTGCCGCGGCGCGTCTGGCCAAATCGGCGGGGTGCCGCCGGCGGACCGTTAAATTGAGGCTATCGGACAAGGGTTCGGCGCTTATGCGCGGGAACGCGCCCCTGACGCGCGGTTTGCGCAAGAAAGGCGGCGTTATCCCGTCCACTTACGTGCCTGCGAGGAACATCGTTTTCTTAAGCTGCGCGCTTTCCATAGCAGAGGCGGAAGGGGCGGGGGATATTTTCATCGGGGCGCACGACCAGGATTACAGCGGTTACCCGGATTGCCGTCCGGAGTTTTTCGAGGCGTTTCAGGCCGCCGCCGACCTGGGAACAAAGGCGGGCAGCGAAGGCCGGCCGGTGCGTTTGAACGCGCCGCTTCTGGGTTTGAGCAAAAAAGAGATAGTAGCGCTCGGTTCCAGACTTGGCGTCCCGTTTCATCTGACCTGGTCGTGTTATAAAGGCGGAGATAAGCCGTGCGGCAGATGCGAAAGCTGCCTTTACCGGGCAAAAGGCTTCGCCGAGGCGGGGATAGAAGATCGGGCGTTGTTATAAAGTCCGGTTCCGGGTGCCGGGTTCTCGATTACAACAGGGATCTGGAGGCTGTATTTCAGCCTGGAGGTTTTAATGGGCGGGAAGATAGTTGAAGTTTTCGACAGCGTGCAGGGGGAAGGTATTTACCTCGGAGTGCGCCAGCTTTTCGTGCGTTTCTACGGATGCAACCTGCATTGCAGGTATTGCGATACCAAACCCGATTCTTATCTGGAATACGAGCCGGAAGAGCTTTTCCTGGAACTGCAGCTTTATCCCAAGGGGTACCACTCGGTTTCTTTCACCGGAGGCGAGCCTTTGATACAGCACGATTTCCTGAAATCGGTAATGCGGCTCAACCGCATGGCCGGGATGGTTAATTACCTGGAAACCAACGGCACCCTGCCCGAGGCTTACGAGAAGGTGCAGCATTTCGTGGATATAATTTCCATGGATATCAAACTGCCGAGTTCCACCGGCCAGCAGGATTTCTGGAAAGAGCACAAACGTTTCCTGGCGCTGGCGGACAACAAAGAGGTTTTTCTTAAAGCCGTGGTTTGCGAAGGGACTCTCGAGACCGACCTTTTGAAGATAATAGACCTTCTCAAGAGCGTCAACCGTTCGCACACACTTGTGCTGCAGGCGGACAGCAGCGCTGCCTCCGCGGGGAAGATCGGAGAAAAAATGGAAAAGTTCAAGGCGGTATGCGCCGCGAAAGATATAATCGCCTGCGTCATACCGCAGGTGCATAAAAGCGCGGGGGTAAGATGAAAAAGAACGTTTCGCCGACTTACGAAGGATTACAGGAAAAAGTCCGGCAGCTCAAGACTCCGGAGATAGAGGTCTGGGAGAATAAATACCCGGAGAAGATATACACGGTCCGGCTGGACATACCGGAGCTCACCTGTATCTGTCCCAAGACAGGGCTGCCTGATTTCGCGGTCATTACTATCGAGTATTCTCCCGCCCGGTTCTGCGTGGAATTGAAGTCGTTCAAGATGTATACCATCTTTTACCGCGATATCGGGATATTCCACGAACACCTGGTGAACCGGATCCTGGATGATTTTACTTCCGCCTGCAAACCGCGCTGGGCGAGAATATCAGCTCAATTCAACGCCCGCGGCGGCATAACCACCAGCGTTACCGCCGAATACGGGCGCAAGAACGGACGGTCCGGCAAATGAGGAAAATACCGGCGGCAAAGATAAGCGATACTACGGCCGAATTGTGCGCGCGGGCGAATATCATCTTAAGAAAAGATGTCCTGGTTTTACTGCGTTCCGCGCGCAAAAAGGAGAAAAACGGCCTCGCCGCAGCCGCGCTGGATGCCATACTGGAAAACGCCCGCGCCGCCGCAGCGGAAAGAACGCCGCTTTGCCAGGATACCGGACTGCCTTATGTTTTCCTGGAGATAGGGCAGGGCGTTCTCATAACAGGCTGTAGGCTGGATGCGGCCGTCAATAACGGCGTGAAACGCGGATACGCTTTCGCTTCCTGCCGGCAGTCGGTGGTGTCCCATCCATTATCGCGCTCCGGCAGTTCTTACGTTCCGGCCGTTATACATACGGATATAGTTCCGGGCAGCAAGGTGCGCGTCACGGTTTTTCCTAAGGGGTTCGGTTCGGAAAACAAGACCGGATTGAAGATGTTCAGGCCCACGGAAAGCGGCGATGAGATCGTCAACTATGTCGTTTCCTGCTCGGCCGAAGCCGGAGCGGACGCCTGTCCGCCGTACATAATCGGCTGCGGCATAGGCGGCGGGGCGGACACGGCTTGTTTACTGGCAAAGAAATCCCTGCTGCGAGACGTCCGCAAACGCAGTCCCGACAGGCTGTTGCGTAAAATGGAAAAAGAGATATTGCGTAAAGTCAACCGCCTCAACATAGGCCCGATGGGGCTGGGGGGCGGATGCACGGCGCTGGCGGTGAACATAGAAGCCTCTCCCACTCATATCGCCGGCCTGCCGGCGGCGGTGAATATAAGCTGCCACGCCTTGAGAAGCGCCTCGGCGGTGATCTGACGGGATACAATGATGCGAAAATTACTGACTCCGCTCACGAAAGACAAAATCGCAGGGCTCAAGGCCGGGGAACAGGTCTTGCTTAGCGGGATTATTTACACGGCGCGCGACCAGGCGCATAAGCTGATCGCCGCGGCATTGTCCAAAGGCGGGAAGCCCCCGGTAGAACTTTCCTCCTGCGTGATCTATTATTGCGGACCGTCCGGGACGCCGGAAGGTAAAGTGATCGGTTCCTGCGGCCCGACCACCAGCAGCAGGATGGACGCTTTTGCGCCTCTTCTGCTGGAGGCGGGTGTGAGCGCGATGATCGGTAAGGGCGGGCGTTCGGACAAAGTGGTCAGGGAAATAAAACGCCGCAAGGCGGTTTATTTTATCACTTACGCCGGCTGCGGCGCGCTGCTGGCAAGAACGGTGCGCAAGGCCGAAGTTATCGCTTATTCTCATCTGGGGCCGGAAGCGGTCTATCGGCTGGAGGTGGAAGATTTTCCTCTGATCGTCGCTATTGATTCTTCCGGGAGAAAGCTAAAGGGATTCTGAACGAACCGGTATAAAGGCCGGGCTGAACTACGCTAAGAAAGGATATTCGGAATATATGGCTACCAGGATAGACGGCAGGACAACCGGCTCTTTGCGCGGCATCACGATCACCAGGAATTGTAATAAATACGCGGAAGGCTCGTGTTTGATAGAATTGGGCAATACCAGGGTTATCTGCACCGCTTCCATCGAGGAGATGGTGCCGCTTTTCCTCAAAGGCAGCGGCAAAGGCTGGATCACCGCCGAATACGGTATGCTGCCGCGTTCCTGCGGCAAACGCATCCCGCGAAACAAGGATTCCGGCAGGACCTACGAAATACAGCGTCTGATAGGGAGGTCTCTGCGTTCCGTGGCGGATATGACTATGTTCGGCGAGCGCACCATCTGGCTGGACTGTGACGTCCTGCAGGGCGACGGCGGCACGAGGACCGCCTCTATCACCGGAAGTTTTATCGCTCTCGCCGACGCGATGAATACCTTGAAAGAAAAGGGAGTGATTTCGTCGGTACCGCTGAACGATTTCCTGGCCGCCACCAGCGTCGGCATTGTCGGCGGGGAACTGATGCTCGACCTTTGTTATGAAGAGGATTCGCGCGCGGAAGTGGATATGAATATAGTGATGACCGGGGATGGCAGGTTCATCGAGATACAGGGCACTGCCGAGCAGAAGCCTTTCTCGAAAGAGACGATGGATAAAATGCTCGCCCTGGCCGGAAAGGGGATCGGCGAGCTCATCGCTATACAGCGTAATGCGCTGAAAGGGATATTGTGAAACGGGTCGAAGTGCTGGTTGCGACGAAGAACGCCGGGAAACTCTCCGAGATCAAAGAATTGCTGAAAGGCCTGCCGGTAAAGCTGACTTCACTGGCCGATTATCCGCGGGCCCCTCGTATAATCGAGAACGGGGACACTTTTGCCGATAACGCCGGAAAGAAGGCGTTGAAAATAGCGGCTTTTAGCGGTAAACTCACCGTGGGCGAGGATTCCGGCCTTTGTGTGGACGCGCTTGACGGCGCTCCCGGCGTGCGCTCGGCGCGTTTCTCCGGCAGCGGCAAGGACGACGAAGCCAACAACCGCAGGCTGCTTCGCCTGCTTAAAGATGTGAAATCTTCGGACCGCGGCGCGGGATACGTCTGCGCCGTGGCGATCGCTGACAAAAACGGGATACTGGCAATTGTGGAAGGGACTTGCCGCGGCAGGATAGCCTTGCGGCCCGCCGGCTCCAGCGGCTTCGGTTATGACCCGCTTTTTCTCATTCCGCGTTACGCCAAGACCTTCGCGCAGTTGGGAGAGAAGGTCAAGCATACCATGAGCCACCGTTACCGCGCCCTGAAAAAAGCCGCGCCGGTGCTGAAGAGATACATTAAGAAGCAGACTGAGGCCCGCAGCTGATAGAGCGGAGATAAAAGAAGCGAAGGACGAAAGATAATTAATTCACGGGGCTATGAACGCTCAGCTTGGATAGAGCAAAGACCGACAAAGTATTAATGGCGGTTGCCTGTTTTAGCATGCGATGTGATAAATGTTAAAGGTTGATGAAAGATGATGCAGGATAATGTTTGTATACATTATTCAGAGTAAAAAAGACGGAAGTATTTACGTAGGTTCAACGCAGGATATTAAAGAAAGATTGTTGCATCATAATGCGGGATATAGTTTGGCAACAAAGAACAAAACGCCTTGGGAAGTTCTAAGGTTAGAAGAATATCCCGATACAGAGTTGGCTTTAAAGCGAGAGCATTTCCTGAAGACGGCAAGAGGACGACGAGTAGTGAAGAATTTGTGTTCTTTGTAAGAGAAATGACGGGGCGTGGCTCAGCTTGGCTAGAGCGCCTGCTTTGGGAGCAGGAGGTCACAGGTTCAAATCCTGTCGCCCCGATGCTTTTTAGAAGAAAAGACGGGGCGTGTTCCGCCACTGAAGCGTTGGCGGACTATAGACGCTCAGCTTGGATAGAGCAAGGACCGACAAAGTATTAATGGCGGTCGCCTGCTTTGGGAGCAGGAGGCGGATTGAAAATAGCCCGCCACTGAAGCGTTGGCGGACTATAGACGCTCAGCTTGGATAAAGCAAGGACCGACAAAGTATTAATGGCGGTCGCCTGTTTTGGGAGCAGGAGGCGGATTGAAAATAGCCCGCCACTGAAGCGTCGGCGGGCGGCCGATAAGAACCTCGGCCGTTCAAATCCTGTCGCCCCGATGCTTTTTAGAAGAAAAGACGGGGCGTGTTCCGCCACTGAAGCGTTGGTGGACTATAGACGCTCAGCTTGGATAGAGCAAAGACCGACAAAGTATTAATGGCGGTCGCCTGCTTTGGGAGCAGGAGGTCACAGGTTCAAATCCTGTCGCCCCGATGATTGAAAATAGATAGAGACTAAAGCGTATTTATGAATTGTCCCTGTAGCTCAGGTGGATAGAGCAACTGCCTTCTAAGCAGTGGGTCGCGTGTTCGAGTCACGCCAGGGACGTTTTTTCTCGACGAGAAGTCAATCTGACCGTTTCAGGCTTCCGAAAATTGTAACCATTTCCTAAAAATTAATCTTCTGAATCTCAGACTAAGGCTTATAATAAAATACGTCAAATCGCATGTTGTAGAATGGAGGTGTGATGTGAAGTGTCCACATTGCTTAGTTGAGTTTCATTCAAATCAGAGAGATGTCAGGTTAGGCGGGGATGTGGATGGTGTCTGGATAGCAATAATAGAAAAATGCCCAAATTGTCAAAAAATGGTTTTATTCCTTTTATTAAAAGATGAGGATGTCGCCTTTGGGACAAAAACTATTATGAGTTTCATGGCTTATCCTAAGGGAATATCAAGATCTCCTCTTTCTCCCGATGTACCAGAAAAATTTGCGCAGGATTACAAAGAAGCATGTCTGGTTTTAAATGATAGCCCTAAAGCTAGCGCTGCATTAAGTCGCAGATGTCTGCAGACCATAATTAGAGAAGTGGCAAAAATAAAAAAATCAGATCTTTATACTGAAATAGGAGCTTTATTAGAAAGTAAAAGTTTGCCACCCCATTTAGCTGAAAATGTGGATGCGATTAGAGTTCTAGGTAATTTTGCTGCTCATCCTATCAAGAGCACGTCTTCCGGGGAGATCGTAGATGTGGAACTGGGAGAGGCAGAATGGGGATTGGATGTCTTAGAGGGGTTATTTGATTTTTATTTTATTCAACCGGCTCAATCGAAACGTAAACGTGAAGCGTTAAATAAAAAACTTGAAGAGGCTGGTAAGACCCCCATGAAATAATGAATCAGTAAGCTGTCTTTTGAGGGAGCCTGGTCCCGATAATCGCCGCTCTTTTCTATATATAATATCGGAAAGAAGTGGAAATAAATGGACAAAAGGACAAAAGTGGAATAAAGTCCTTGACAGTGAGTGATTGATGAATATAATAAATTCTTACCCACCATGATGAATGAAGCGGAAACCCCTAACCGGCGTGGGGAAAACCTTTAAAAAACGCTATATCCGTTAAAAGAAAACGTTTTCTTGATAAGATTGGCCCGACATTGAAGATATCCCTATGAAATGTTATAATTTAATTACAAAGGGAGAAGACTAAGATGGCACGACCTATATTACCTACTCCAATCTTAAAAGGAAGACAAGCTAAAGAGTTCATCTCTGATCTTAAACGGAACAAACCTACCGAAAGAGTCAGACAGACTTTAGAGCGTTGCGAGCGTATTTATCAATATTTTAAAATCCGCAAAACTCTGCATGGCAATAGACCTTGCTAAGCTCAGTTTTTTCTCGCTAAACCGCGATAATGTTCCAAAGGTATTTAACTGTGGAGATGAAGATTTAAACAACTTCATACTCCACGACGCCTTCCCTTCCCAAGAAGCATATCTATCCAATACTACACTGTTATATTATGACGGCTCGTTTGTCGGTTATTTTACCTTGGCGTGCGATTCTTTGCGTCTTGAGGAAACGAACGAAAGAGCGAATATGCAGAAAAGAATACAGAGTTATCCTGCAATAAAGATCGCGAGAATGGCATTTTCTGAGGAATGCCAAAGGCAGGGATGTGGAAAATTGGTCGTCAGTTTCGTTGTCGGTTTTGCACAAGCACTGAATAAACGCCACCTTGGTTGTCGTTTTATTACGGTGGATGCGTATCCTCATAGGGTCGGATTTTATACGAAACTCGGATTTAAATATAATACTCATAAGGCTTATAAGCGTAATAATCATCCTAGTCTACGTCTTGATGTCTGGAGCGAAATATATAAACCAGCGGTGGATATTGATACAATTTAAGGCGGCCAGCTTCTGTCTGCCGGAAAGTTGCAGACCGTGTCAGTGGGGGAATGGGTGTTTGTGACGGCTGAGTGAAAGTGCTTGCGGGGATAAAGAGACAGTGATATTTTATTGTAGTAAAATTGTAGTAATACGGGATGGGGTTAGCTTATCTGTAGTTGGCCAGTATTGGTTATAGTTAGCAATGGTTTTAGACGATAAACCGGGTAAAACACCAAATAATTATTTTCCCCGTCGCTGGTCAAAATAGTGAGGCAGACAACTTTCTAAGCAGTGGGTCGCGTGTTCGAGTCACGCCAGGGACGTTTTTTGGGTTCTTCAGCCATGAGATTATTCTTAAAAATACTGTTTGCCTTCTTCGTCGTTTTTCTTGTTGCCGTTATCCTTTATTATTTCTTCCTTTTATCCAACGCCGGTAAAGTGATCACCGGCGTCCTGCGTTCCTACACCGGCAGTGAAGTTACTTATCGGCATTACCGCGTCACCCCGTCTTTGCAGGTAAAGATGGATGAGATCACATCCGGCGAGGCATCCATACAATCCCTTGTCTGCCGGATCAATCCCGCAGGTATTCTTTCCGGGGGGGTGCTTATCGACAGACTGGAATTGAACGGCCCGGAGTTCTATTTTCATAAAGAACCCGGCGCTTATTCCGTTTTGTCCTCCGGCAAGCCTTCCGGGAACGTTCCATCTTTGCCTGTTCTCCGCCGGCTGAAGCATATAGTGTTTATCATCAAGGAGCTCTCCATTAAAGACGGTATCGTTCATTTCAGCGACGCCCCGCGAGGCAAGGCGCTCAAGCTGGATGTGAACAAGTTTTTCTTGAACGCCGTAAACGTCGCTTTCCCCCCTAAAGACCAGGATATTGTATTTAAAATAGGAGGGGAAGTTCCCTGGGAGAGTTTGCCAGACTTGGGCATACTGGAGGGCCGGGGCAGGGTAAACTGGGTCAGGAAGGATATCAACGCCGAATTCAAGGTGCAAGATATAGACGCGGTCTTCTTTTATCCTTATTACGACAACTGGGTAGATCTGGAGAAAACCCGCATAGAGCAAGCCAGGCTTGCTTTTTCATGCGAACTGAACGGCCGGGACAATAAAGTGGCGGCCAAGTGCCGTCTTGAGCTTAGCGATATGCATTTCAAGCCGTACCAGGAAGGGGAGAAGCCCAAGATGAGTGACAAACTGGCCCAGGCGATCCTGGATATATTCAAAGGGGCAGATAACAAACTTAAGTTGGACTTTACCATACATACCACTCTGGACCAGCCGCGTTTCGGTTTACAGAATATAAAGAGCGCGGTTGAGGAGAAGATAGAGCGCGCCAGGCCGCTGGATAAGTTCCGGCCGCCGGATGCCGTATCATTATCCCGCACAATAGTACAGGGAACATTCAAAGGAGTTAACGACCTTTACAAAGCGGTTGTCTCCGGGATCAGCGGCATGGGTAAGGCGTTCAGAACTATCTTTAATATATGCACAAAGAAGGAGTAAATAACCACTTTGCAAAAGTGTTTAGGGGATAAAAAAATGCTTCCCAAATAAATATTTTGTGATAAAATAACTAAATCGTCAATTAACCTAAGGAGGGAACAGATGAAAAGCCAATTTTTCACAGCCTTACTGGCTGCTGCATTCTTGGTTGCGGGATGCAACGTGCAGCAAGAGCAAGGAGGCAAAGCAACGGACAAGAGCTCAACCACTACGGTGAGCGAAGCCCAGAAAGCGGTAGAGACTGCCGCTTCGGACGTCAAGAGCGCCGTTGACAGCGGTACCCAGTCTCTGGAGGATTCCTTAAGCGAGGTAAAAGAATCCGCGCAGGAGATGGCCGGCGAACTGGAAGACGCGGCAAAAGACGCCGAGAACACGCTCAGCAGTTCTTATTCCGATTTCCAGTCCAACAACATCCAGCAGTTCGTAGTTTACAAGGACAAGAACCACAAGGACAATCATTATATCCCCTCCGGATGGATGGGTGATTACGGCGACGTGCAGATGGATGATCAGTCGGCGGAAAATCCGCATTCCGGCAAGCATTCGCTTAAGTTCACCTACACCGCCAAACAAACCCAGAACCAGGGCTGGGCCGGTATTTACTGGCAGAATCCGCCCAATAACTGGGGCAGCAAAAAAGGCGGTTTTAACCTGACCGGTATGACCAAACTCGTCTTCTGGGCCAGGGGAGAAAAAGGCGGCGAGATTATCCAGAAGTTCGTGGTCGGCGGGATCAAGGGCGCTTACCCGGACAGCTGCGCAGTGGAAATGGGGCCGGTCACTCTTACCAATGAGTGGAAAGAATACAGCATAAATCTCGCCGGTAAGGACCTTTCCTATATCAACGGCGGGTTCGCTTGGACCACCAGCGCCGAATTGAACCCGGACGGCTGCGTCTTCTACATAGACGACATTTTCTATGTCGCCGACGAGACAGTCCAGCCTGAGTCCAAGAAGGTGGAAGAGATGCCGTTCATCGTCTATGCCGACAAGGGATCGGTGAAGAACCATTTTATCCCTTCCGGGTGGATGGGCGACTACGGCGATCTCAAGTATGATTCCGCCAGTTCAGACAAACCGCATTCCGGCGTCTCCTGCCTGAAGATAACCTACGGCAACAAGGCGAGCCAGGGTGCGCGTTGGGCGGGTATGTATTGGCAGTATCCCGCCAATAACTGGGGGAATATGGATACCTCCTACAACCTTTCTAAAGCTACCAAGCTCACTTTCTGGGCCAGGGGCGACAAGGGCGGGGAGCGTATAGAGGAGTTTAAGATGGGCGGTATCACCGGCGAATATCCCGATTCGGATTCCGCCGGAATAGGCCCTGTGGTACTCACCACCGAATGGCAGCAGTTTACCATCGATCTGCAGGGGAAAGACCTTTCCTCGATCATCGGCGGTTTCTGCTGGGCGTCCAACATAGATGTCAATCCGGATGGAATAATCTTCTACCTGGATGATATCCAGTATGAATAATTCCCGGTTATCCTGGGAAAGCAACAGTTAAGTCTGCACCGGAAGGGCGGGAAACCGCCTTTCCGGTGTTTTTTACTCAAGCCGCAGAAACTCCCGGTTTTCAGGTGTGTTATCCCTTGGCCGAAGGGATTTTTAGGTATCTTGCGGCAGAGGGGTTAATTTATCGCTCCTGGCTCCAAAGCGTGTTAGAATGAAAAACAATGGTCAGGATGCTGACCGGCAAGAGGAGAGCGATGAAACAATTCATCATCTTGTTTTTCGCGGTGGCTTTGGCGGTGGGCAGTTGGTTTCTTATCGGGCCGATGATAGAGAAGGCGCCGGTATTCAACCAGGATCAGCAGAGTGTAGATTTCATAAACCGCCGCATTTCCCTGTCCAATATCGATCTGGAGAAAGAGTTGGCGTTCTTCCTGGCAAAACAGTTCGGGATATTCGAGGGTTCTTTTGAGATAGTAGATATAGTCAACCTGAATACCACCGGCATCACCGGCACCGATTACCTGCTTGTGACTTTCAAGGCGCCTGACGGCAGATTCTGCCAGGTATCCGTGGCGCGCGGGAGCGGACCGAAAGCGGGCTGGGAGATACTGCCGGAAAGCTTCAGCGTTTCGCAGTTCGCCTCGTATCAGCCGATAATGCCTATATGGATGAAAGACCTAGGTATAGCACCGGAACAACTGGATGAGTATTACCGCGCTCATCCCGAGGCGATAGCGTTGGGGGAGAGGCTGTTCAGAGATACGCAGACAGGCGGCTACATACTGCCGACCGACTGGTTCCAGACGGTCAAACCGGTGCATAAACCGTATTCTATTGTTTTGAACCAGGAACACAAGATAACGATAAATCCGAATATGGTCACCGGCACCCAGACGGATATGGTAAACTCGTATTGGAAATCGGATTACCCTTCCGATAATATCGGTCCCGGATACAGGGCTTACCTGTACGGTAAAGTAAAAGGCAGCGAATGAAGCCCGGCGGGCCGATCCTGATTACGTTCGGGATTATTCCCGCGCCGTCGCATAACCGTCTCCCGCTTTACAAAACTCCCGGGATAGACTATACTATAATACTTCTTTCTATGGTGGGTGTAGCTCAGTGGTAGAGCACTTGACTGTGGCTCAAGACGCCGCGGGTTCGAACCCCGTCACCCACCCCAATAATATCATTCTCCTTGCATAATGGGAGAGTTTAAGGCCTATGATCTGAATATGGATCATAGGCCTTTTTATCTGGCGATGTCCCTAGGACTTAGGGCGTTATTCCCGTCGGGAATTCTTAGGTTTTTCAAAACCATGATCTTCGTCGGAGAAGAGAGGAATTATCATTGAAAACATTGTTGCGCAATATTTATGGCAGTTAAACAAAATACTTGCCCACAAGTAATGGCCCGCCTAAATCTGCACATTGACACCCACGATAGTAGATGTTAATATCTAAACTAATACTTGATATTCCGCTACATTTATGCCAATGATTGGTTGGTTGAATAAATAGTCTTTTGTAGAGGGTAAAGGCGAAAATGGCACAAGAAGAGAATGTCGCTGAAAATACGAAAACTTCGAAAGAAAGGCTCCGTTTTGACGTTAAAGTTCTTGAACGCTACGAATTCGTTGACTACATAGTCGAATATCTAAAGAATAATATCGGCGTTACCACTGAATCCCCGAACTACTGTAATCATCTTGTCTTTTACAAGGGTTTTATTCGCGTTAAAAACAAACAATTACCTGCTGCGATAGTAGGCTATGGAGGCTCCGGAACAGACTTAAGGGATTTACCCACACCTCTACAAACAGAATTATTGCCTTTAGTGTTTGAACATTGGAATAAGATATCTGCTGGCAACAGCGCCGTTCCGCTTCTAATATTGGGTCATAGCTTCGATGAGGTATTCTTAAGAAAAATTCGCCTGCTTAAAATAGCTATTCCGGATATCCGTTTGATACAGTTTATTAATGTTTACCGCTTTGAGTCTCTACAAGAGCGCTTCCGGCGTATAACAGAGTATTATGAAAGCAACCTTGCAAAAGCCGTAGAGATAAAGAACGAAGTAATGGATTTTCAGGTAGCAATAGTGGAATATCTTGAATCCGGAGGAGAATTAGGAGGCTATAGCTACTTTGTTCTTGATTGCGAAGTTCCCGCAGGCGAAGGGACGAAGAAATCTGAAGTAATTGATATCCTTGCCCTTGAGCGTAAGCGCAAGTGGCTGACGGTAATAGAGCTTAAATATGAAAAGCTGCTTAATACAAGGCTGAAAAGCGTAATCTTCCAAGGTCTTGATTACTGCAATTGGGTTGAGGATCATAAAAGGGGATTAGCAATGCTTTTCCCGGAGCATACAATTGATGTGCGCAGGCGGACCAGGCTTATTTTAATTAACGGACCTGAGAAGTTTCCAGAACTACATAAAGAATTTGCCAAAGCCAGTAATATACACGACCGTTACCAAGAAGTAGAGTTATATTTTACAAACGACCATCTTCCTCTGGTTATAAACCAGTTTATAAAGACTTTAAAGCGCTAAGGAAAAGGTTGACAAAGGTTCATAAAGGTATATATTAATAACGATTCTAGAAAGTAGGGTCCTGAGTTGAAGGGGGAACCTGGACGTTAAAAAAGAAAAACCTTTGCCTATAGGGGCAAAGGTTTTTTTGTTTTTATGATCTATTTGATATCCATCAAAAATGAAAATTAATAAATTAAGATTATTATACGGAAAAGAATTTTGGCAAGAATTGGAAGAATTAATAAAAAATTCTCAAGAAAGGGTCTTTGTAATAAGCGCCTATGTTAATAAAGATTCGTATCTATGGTTGCAATCTTTGATTCCAAAAAATGTTTTTTCGCTATTATTGTGTAGAGAAGATAGCGGATATATTCCGGATTGCGCGCTAACTGTTAGCAAAAATTCACTGCATGGTAAGTTGTATTTAGTAGATGATGCGATTATAATTGGTTCCCAGAATTTAGCCAACTTCGGTAAAGAAGGAGAATATAATATTCGATTAAATTTTTCAGAAGAGATGGCAACGGCTTTCCTCTACCAGGCATTATTGAAGATTATCGAAAATGAAGACATAGCTTCTGAACCTGTTGACGCAACTTTTCTTGAATTCTTTAGTGATGAATGTCCTTTTTGTGGGAATGCACCATTGCCAGACCCATTTACAATTACTTCTTGCCCGGTCTATGATTATCCAGGTTTTGTGTCTGAAGCCGATTGTTCAGCGCTTGCAGGCGAAGAGGGCGGTTGCAAATATTGCTGCCCAGAAAATAAAAAGCCTTTGGGAGAAATTTATGCGTGTGATAATGCTGGTTGTGGGTTGGGAATAAATAGCGAAACTTTATCATTAGTTTATCATGCGATTACGCCCCCTACCAATGAAATGAAGCAGAAGGCTAGAGAGTTTTTGCGTCTCTATAATTTTATTGCCCAAAAGAGATCTGATAGTAGCGATATTATTAAGAAATTAGATCTCATTGGTAAGGTGTATAAGACTAGTATTCAAAGAGATGAATTTAATTTTATTGATAAGTTTTGAATTTAAAATGTAATTTATGGCTGATAATTAAAACTTTCTATGGAACATCCTTTTTACAAAATAATTGGCGATTTAATTAATAACACAACGTTTCCTAGCTGCAAAATTATTAAGGATCCAGCCTGTGGAGGCAATCAGCATATTCCTTTATTTTGCTCGGAAGAACGTTCGCGAGGAACTGAATTCTGCAATGTCGACCTGTTAATTACAGTTAATGACCAGATTAAGGTGGTTATCGAAATCGAGGAAGCTAATATTAAACCTACCCAGATTTGCGGTAAGCTTCTGACCTCTGCCTTATCGAAGTACTTTATTCACGAATCTGAAAATAACAAAAGGATTGGCATGGCAGATTCGGTTTTATTTATTCAGATATTAGATGTTTCTAAGCTTAAGATCGATAAGACAGCGAAAACTAAACAGTGGGATAGGCTTGAAGAATCTATCCAAAATATAATCCCCGTAAAGGGCAGCAATATTAAGAGCTATAGGATATTTTCAGGAAAATACCCTGATTTTGATTCAAAAGAATTATTAGCGTGTATAACAAATTTTCTCAAGGAGAGAAAGGATTAAGGAATGACAGTAAAAGAGCGGTATGAATTACTAAAAACTAAGGTTATTAAGCGAAAACAAGAATTTGATGCATTTATCAATATGCTTGAAAAAGACTCGTCTTGGCTTAGTAGCCCGGCAAGCACCAGATTCCATTTGAACAAGGAAGGTGGGCTTTTGGAGCACAGCGTAGGAGTCGCAGAGACCCTGCTTAAGCTTCGCGAGTTTCTTGCGCCACAGATTTCGGAAGAAGCCTGCGTGATCGTAGGGCTTTTTCATGATGTTGGCAAGATAGGAATGCCCGGCAAGCCAAGGTATTTAAAGAACGATAATGAGTGGGAAGTAAAAAATAGGGATATGACTTATAAAGTAAACCCCAAAGAGACCTATATGAACCTGGCTGCCCGAAGCCTGTATCTAATCGCCAGATATATTCCCTTATCCGATTCAGAAGCCCAGGCTATTCTTTACCACGACGGACAATATATAGATGCGAATAAAGAGGTCGCACATCAGGAAGCACCATTAACGCTTCTAGCGCAATTTGCTGATTCTTGGACAGCCCACGTATTTGAGGAAGGCCGTAAGATAGAAGACGATCCTAATTATTATAAAAGGTGAACTGTGAAGAGTATTAAAAGCACTATAAAATCGTTAAAAAATATCCTTAGAGATGAGAATTGTGATCGCATGAATCATTCAGTAATCATTGGTTATCTCGGCGAACTGTTGGTAAAGTCTAAGTTGGAAAAAGAATTAAGGAAGAAGGGAATACAGATTATTCATAAAGGCAATCAGTCTGGGTATGATTTGGCTATAGATGGCAAAGACATCGAAATAGATGTTAAAACCTCTACCTTGAAAGATGAAGTTAAATATTTTCCTCCCTATTGGGGTTGGGCATTAAAACATGCTAATAAAACAAGACCTATTAGTTGTTCTCATTTTGTTTGCATAGCATTAAATAACAATTTTAAACCGAGGTCGTTTTATGTCATAAAGTCTAAACATGTAAAATATTTTTCATCCGGGTTCGCTCAATTTAGAAATGTTGAGAAGTCATTTATTATTATGCCCCGCGAGAATGAAAGAAAAATATCTAATAAAAACAAAATAGCCAAGGTAATAAAAGCTTTAGCGATTTCCAAGAAATTATTAAATATGGGAGTAGCTGTCCATGTTAATCTCAACGGCAGCTTAAGTAAGCAATTGGGGTTAAAAATATGATGAATATTCTTATTACTAATGATGACGGCATTTATTCAGAAGGAATCCGGGCTCTATGCGAATCACTTAAAACAATAGGGAAAGTCACAATTGTAGCCCCTGATGCCGAAAGAAGCGCTGTGGGGCATGCGATTACGCTTTCAGACCCCTTGAGGGTTAAAAAGGTTAATAGGGGCGGTAAATTCTTTGGTTACGCTACTACTGGCACTCCGGCTGATTGCGTAAAGCTTGCGATTAGGGCATTACTAAAGAAAAAGCCGGATTTGATTGTTTCAGGTATTAACCTAGGGCCAAATGTAGGCTATAGTGTACTTTATTCCGGGACAGTTTCAGGCGCGACAGAAGGAGCGATCCTTGGGATACCATCCTTTGCAATTTCCCTTGCCACTTTTACTAATCCGGACTACAGTTTTGCCGCTAAATTTGCCAAAAAACTAGCTAAACATATCCTCCAGAATGAAGGTTTGCCAAAAGGCACTCTATTAAATGTCAATATACCTGCCGTAAACCAGAAATTGATCAAAGGTGTTCGAATCGTTAAACAGAGTGAAAAGGCGATCGAAGAGCGTTTTGATAAGAGGGAAGATCCCCGTAAGCGTATCTACTATTGGCTTACAGGAGAAGTCATCAAATCGGATAAAAAAGAGGACGCAGATATTGAAACTATTAGAAATAACTACATTTCAATTACTCCTATTCATTGCGATATGACGAATTACAAGTTAATAAATGAATTAAGCAAATGGATGCTTTAATTTTAAAATAACGAAACCGAATTGTTTCCTATTGGTTTAATGTAGTTTTTCAATGTTTCTATGGGGAAAGGCGGGGTAAATGAACCATGATTTAATCGAGCGACTCTTGAATGAGAGCGAAAGTTCTGTCCTGGATTTTAAAGAATCGCAATATCCTTTCGAGAAAGCCAGCGATGAACAAAAATCAGAGTTGTTGAAGGATATTTTAGCTTTTTGTAACGCTTGGAGGAGGTCGGACGCTTATATAATGATTGGAGTTAGAGAAGTTAAGGGTGGGAGGTCTATTGTTACAGGCATTGATGTTCATATAGACGAAGCTAATATACAGCAATTCGTTAACACAAAGACAAATAAACCTTTACTATTTTCTTGTTCGGTTACTGAATTTGAAGGTAAGCAGCTAGCTATTATTAAGATACCAATACAAGAAAGGCCGGTGTATCTAACCAAGGATTTTGGATTACTTAAGAAAGAAATGGTTTACATTAGACGTGGTACTTCAACTGCTATTGCAAGTCCTGACGAAATCTATAAAATGGGGTTAAATTCATCTGAAGCACAAACCCGCGCCGTAGCTGATTTTGAATTTGGAGATAAAAACAACCAGAAGGGACTTGGTACGCATATTCGTCTCAATGGCTTTTATAATGAAGTCGAACCTGAACCTCAAAAAGACTCCGGATCAGTAAATAGTCTATTTCCAGTCATAAGATTATCAATTTATGATGAACCAAAATATAAAGATTATGCTGAATATGTTTTTAAAGCAGGTTTTTTAAGTTCGATTCGTTTCGTTATAAGAAATACAGGCGATGTGCTTTTAGAGAATGCTAGATTGAAGATGGATTTTCCGAAAGACGATAACCTTATCTTGAGAGATAGATTACCGGAATGTCCTATGAGTAAAATGATTCCGTATCTTTTACCGAATATTTCCTTAGGAAGAGAAGTCTTTATTTATAGAAGAAACGATTATTCAGAAGTTAGATTTAATATTGGGAACATACAGCCTAAGGATATAGCTTGGTCTGATGAACTTTATATTGGCTTTAAGGCTAGCGCAATAATTAATTGCTCGGCTTTACTTTTTGCAGACAACCTTCCCAACCCCATAAGTAAACAATTAGAAGTGAAGATTGATGTCGAACGCCGTTTCATATCAGCAAAAGACATCCAAAAAATGATGACAAACGGATAGCTAAAAAGGTAAGCCGATCATTATTGAAGTCTAAAAGAAGGAGAATATATGAATAATTTAGCTAAAATGTCAATTGATGAATTAGAAGAGCTTCTTTCTAAGGTCACCGATCCGACAAGTGCTTCACCTGCTGAAGCAGTTCTACAATCAAAAAGTATTAGATTCTTAAGTAGCGAAATCGCGATTTTGAAAGAGGCGTTATGTTTACAAACAAAGAAAATGCAGGAATCTAATGAAAAGTTGTCAAAATCTAACGAGAAGCTTTCGACAATTAATCTTTTACTGACTGCAATAATTGCCTTTGCGGCATTGGCTGATATTTTATTAAGGTTATTTCTAAGGAAGTAATGCACTTTACAATATTCACATGGCAGATATCGATAAAAGACTAATCGAGATTTGTAAAGCATCTGTGGCTGATATTGAAGCCAAGAAATTTCCTGATTTTTTATCGTCATTTAGACAAAAACAAGATGTTGCTAAGAAAGAAGGCGATCGTGAGATAGAGGAGTTCATGAAACTACTTTGGGGTGTTTTCTCTATGTATTTTACATTTTCCAAAGGTCAACCTTTTGGTCCGCTTATGTCTGGGCCTCAAGGGAGAACACTGATCCCTGAAGATTTAACCGAAGATGAGTTATCAAAACTTGAAGAAATTCTCAAAGTATCTGATAATCCTGAGTTTGTTGCAAGGATTTGCGATGTCCTTTGGATAAGACGCAGGGATCCTTTATATGCAAGGAGGGCAATAGAGGCATATTTGAGATCCGCTGATGGAGATAAAGATAATGAAATGTGGGTACATCGAAGTGAATGGCTTAAAAGAGCGACACAGATAGCAGTGGAATTAGGCGAGAAAGCTCAGGAGAGGCAGGTCATTAAGAAGAAGCTCTTGGATTTATTTGAGGAGGGCAGAAAAAAGTGCTTTGACGTAAAACAGGATTATTGGCCAGCTTCACTTTTGGAACTTTTGATAGAAAACAAGCTTGCTGATAACTGGGAAGGGCTTGCAGATAAATCTGTAGAAATAGCAAAAGGATTTCCCATATCTCCCGGATGTGATGCGCCTAGAAGATATTATGAACTGGCGGCGAAGTGTTATGCACATGCAAATAAACCAGGAAAAGCAAAAGAAATTAAACTTGCCATTGCCAAACACTGGGAAGATGAGGCAAGAAGTTTCAATACTCCTGAAGGTTGCGATGGGTTTAATTTAGCGCATCGGCTTGAAAAGGCAATTCATGCATATCGTGAAGCCGGCGAAAAAGAGAAAGCAGAGGCGCTAGTACATGAGTTAAAGGAAGCAAATAAATTAACGTTAAGCCAGATGAAAGTTATTTCTAGTCCTCCAATAGATGCAGCGCCTTTAATAAAGATTGCCGATGACTTGTTGGAAGGAAAAACAGGGACAGCGGTAATCGAGGCATTTGCCGCCTTGCGTAAACCACTTTCCTATGAACATGAGAAAGAGTCGGCAGAAAAAAACCTGAAAGAGCATCCTTTGCAGGGGTTATTTAATACCAATATACTGACTCAAGAAGGTAATGTATCTGCTAAAATCTCTGGAATTGCCGATGATTACGAAGACACGCTTAAAGCGCAAATAATCAGAGGATACAATCTTGGTCAAAACCTGTCTGCTTGCACTACTATAAAAAGAGGCGTTGTTTTAATTATACAGTCCGGAGATTCTTGGAAAAGCGCACTAAAAGAATTAATTAGTAATAGTAAACTCGTCCCAAAAGAGAGAGTAGAAATATTCGAACGGGCCATTATTGCAGGATTTGAAAGCGACTTTTTGACTTTTACGCATTTGATTATTCCTCAAATAGAAAATTCAGTTAGATTGATTTTTGCTATGAATAAGTTAAAAGTTACCTCTGTATTTTCTGATGGCGTGCAGGAAAAGAGGGATTTAAACCAACTCTTGGCTGATCCGAACGCGGATGGTATATTTGGTAAAGACTTAATTTGGGAAATGCGTTCTCTTCTTACAGAAAAATGTGGACCTAACTTAAGAAACAGAGTGTGCCATGGGCTGATAGATCCAGATGATATAAATAATTCCTCATCCTTTTTTCTTTTGTGGCTTACTATTTATCTTCTGGTAGGTTTCATTAATAATTGATTTGGTCGGTATCACCTAAGACACTTACGTTACTTATAATGTATTATCCCTATTTTAAAAAACAGAAACACCTTAAACTTATATGCCTAATTTAAGTGTAATGCCCCCCATTAAGCAAGAGAAAAATTTGTTAGAACTCTCTCTTTGTGATTAATAACGCTTTCATAGAACTGAGTAGGTGTCATGTTGTTTAAGCTTTGATGAGGGAAATCCGTATTGTATTCATGGATCCAATGAGCAAGGCGGACCTGGAAATCAAACGGATTATCCCATTCATAAGGCCATACAATGTCTTCTTTGATAGTGCGCATGACCCGTTCAGTGTCTGAGTTGCCTTTAGGATTCGACCAGGTGGTAAATATCTGTTTAACGCCCAGCAAAGAGCAATTCATCATAAAACGTTGGCTGGTAGGCTGACAACCGTTATCAGAGATTAAGAAGAGTTGTTTTTTGTCGGTATCCTTAATCCCGTGGGGGAAACGGGTATTAATGGCTTGTTCAAGAGCATTAAGCCAATCATCGGTCTTGGATTGCATAGAGATAGAATGCCCGATGATTTCTTTAGTGTACCAATCAAGAATGACGGTAAGATAGAACCAACCCCAGGATGCCATTTTTATCTTAGTCATGTCGATGCCCCAGAAGTGATTGGGATATTGAGCGACTGGTTTAGGGCGCATAGGTCCGCGTTTAGCTTTAAGGCGCGTATGACCTTTACAGATTACAGATTGTAAATAGGGAACGGTCAATAGATAGTTACCCCCTTGATTGAATAATTGGGTTTTCATGCAGAGCAATTTATCAAGGTCAACAGGCGGCACCAGTAAGAGAAGTTGATTTAAGTCTGGTTTTTTCTCGAGA